>Ga0206966_1010_pt2 | contig 65211 bp, 65 predicted proteins | sample Alteio_BWOrgHeat_23_FD_152970 | JGI IMG/M metagenome (GOLD analysis project Ga0206966, IMG submission 152970) | Enriched cells from forest soil in Barre Woods Harvard Forest LTER site, Petersham, Massachusetts, United States -... | ecosystem: Environmental > Terrestrial > Soil > Temperate forest >...
GTTCCTCCCATCTCTTCCACGCCGGTCAGTTCGCGCAGCTTGTAGATTACGCGATGTGCCGTCGCCGGATCGAACTCGCTCAAGGAAGCGCTGGTTCACGGAGCGCTGGCGCACAATCTGAGGTTGCGCGTGACGTGGATCGAGGCCGAAGGGCTCGAGACGGAGAACTTCGAGGCGCAACTGGCGGGGTTCGACGGCATCCTGGTTCCGGGTGGTTTCGGCAAGCGCGGCATCGAAGGCATGTTGAATGCAATCCGGTATGCGCGTGAGAATAAGGTTCCTTACTTCGGCATTTGCCTGGGCATGCAGACGGCGTGCATCGAATTTGCGCGCAATGTGTGCAAGCTAAATGGGGCGAATTCGAGCGAGTTCGATCCGGCGACGGCACATCGCGTAATCTACAAGCTGCGCGAACTGACCGGCGTGGAAGAGATGGGAGGAACGATGCGGCTAGGCGCATGGGCCTGCGTTCTGGAGCCGGATTCGCTGGCCTACAAGGCTTATGACGTGCCGGAGATCAGCGAACGTCACCGTCACCGTTACGAATTCAATCGGGAGTATGAGGCGCTGCTAACGGGCGGGGGGGCTGCGGATAACGGGGACGACTCCCGATGCGACGTATGTGGAGATTGTGGAACTTCGCGACCATCCCTTCTTCCTGGGATGCCAGTTCCATCCGGAGTTCAAGTCTAAGCCGCTTGAGCCGCATCCGTTGTTCAGCGCGTTTGTGAAGGCGAGCTACGGGAACCGGATGAGGGTGATACCGGAGGCAGCGAGCGTAGAGACTGCGCGGGCCTAGGGGCGGAGTATCTTGGGGGCGCGACGAGCTAGAATGACAGCCGTTCAGCGTTTCGAGGGTCGAATCAGGGTCTGAATCCGGTCCCGGTCAATTAAATCAGTGCTGGAGTGAGTGCTAAGGTGAGTTCATTGACCTGTTGCGGCGTGCACGGCTAAAAGCGTCTCAAGAACCCCCTTCAAATCGTTCAAATTCAGAGCATTGGCGCCGTCGGATTTTGCTTCGGCGGGGTTGTCGTGAACTTCGAGGAAGACTCCGTCAATGCCAGCGGCGACGGCGGCACGGGTGAGCAGGGGGATGAATTCGGGCTGGCCTCCGGAGACTCCGTTGGCGGCTGAGGGGGTCTGTACGGAATGTGTTCCGTCGAAGACGACGGGGGCGAGGCGGCGCATGATGGCCAGCGAGCGCATGTCGACGACGAGGTTGTTGTAACCGAAGGTGGTTCCGCGCTCGGTAAGGAAGACACGGGGGTTTTCTGAAGAAACAACCTTCTCGACGGCATGGTTCATGTCCCAGGGGGCGACGAACTGGCCTTTCTTGACGTTGACTGCGCGGCCGGTCTCTGCGGCGGCGACGAGCAGGTCGGTCTGACGGCAAAGGAAGGCGGGAATCTGGAGCACGTCGGCGCCTTCGGCGGCGATGGCACAGTGGGAGGGTTCGTGGACGTCGGTGAGGACGGGCAGGCCGGTGGATTCGGCGAGGCGGCGCAGGATGGCTGTGCCTTCCTTGAGGCCGGGGCCGCGGAAGCTCTTGACCGAGGTACGGTTGGCCTTGTCATAGGAAGCTTTGAAGATGTAGGGCACGCCCAGGTCGGTGGTAATGCGCTGGATGGAGTCGGCCATCTTGCGGACGTGCGCTTCACTCTCGATGACGCAGGGACCGGCGATGAGAAAGAGTTTGCCTCCGCCAACGGGAACGGGGCCGATTGAGAATTCGTGGCTCACATAAGAATCATAGCGCTGCCCTTTGATCCTGGCGCTTATCGACCTCCGTCGACCTGAACCTGCTCGAAACCGAAGGTGAGGAGTAGCTTAGTGAGGGTGGCGGCGGCGTTTTTGTGGGCGGTATCGAGGATTCCAGCGGCCTGGGCTGAGTCGTGAAGCTCCTGCTCGGCTTTGGCGCGGACTTCCGATTCGAGATTCGGGTCGACGGGGACGAAGAGACCGGTGCTGCGAGAGAAGACACGGGTCTTGCTGCTGTCCAGCGCGGAAACGAAGATCTGCGCCGGCGGCAGGCGAACGTGGACCGACTTGCCATTTACTGTCACGTCAGAGCTTTGCACCTGGCTGAGATCGACGCCGGCAATCGCCTGGCCGTGAACAGTGAGGATGAGCTTGTCGCCAACGAGGAAGTCGGGCAAGATGTCGCTGGTGCGCGAGCCTTCGACCACCTTATCCATGGTGTAGGTGACGGTATCAAGGCGCTCGAGACGCTGGATCTTCTCGACTACCGTGGGCTGAGACACGTTCATGACCCGCGTTCGGCCAGAGACCTTGGTGGCGAGCCTGTCCCAGATGCCGATTGTGGCCTCATGCATGAAGATGGCGAGGGCTCCAGCCCCGATGAGGAGGCCGAGAAAGACGGCAAGCAGGATGGTCAGGCCTCCGAGGCCCGAGCCTCGCCGTTCCGATGTTGTGAGGGAAGGATTCACTTTGACATAGATGTTATCGAAGTAAGTGGAGATGGCGCGACGAATTCTCTGACTTCTTCTTCCCATAGACGATCGAGTGGTGTAAGCTGGTTTCCCATAGAAGGTCGAGTGGAGGGATAACCGAAGTATGGGGCGCGACAAACCAACGGATAAAAACGGCGAAATGTTGCAAGGCACGTTGGACATGCTGGTACTGCGAACACTGGTAATGGGTGATGCGCATGGACACACGATTGCCAAAGTGATCGAGCGGACCTCGGAGGATGTGCTCGAAGTGGAGCAGGGGTCGCTGTATCCGGCGCTGCACCGGCTGGAGGATCGCGGCTGGGTTTCGTCGTACTGGGGTGCGAGCGAGAACAATCGCAAGGCGAAGTTTTACCGGCTGACCGCGTCGGGGAAAAAGCAGCTTGTCGCGGAGACTAGCCGCTGGCGACAGATGGCACGAGCCATCGGGCTGGTCATGGGCGAGGGACTGGCTGTCCAGGCAAAGACGCCTTCGGCGCAAAAGCAAGAGGTTCCGGAATGAACTTGCGGAAGTTCGTTCAGCGGCGACGCAGGGATGCGGAAGTGACGGAAGAGATCGAGCTGCATTTGTCGCAGGAAGTTGAGGAGAATGTTGCGCGAGGAATGAGTAATGAAGAGGCGCGGCGGCAGGCGTATCTGAAGTTCGGTTCGTCGCGGCGGGTGCGCGAAGAGCTGTGGCAGCAGAATACGCTGGCGCTTTTCGAAAACCTCTGGCGTGACCTGAAGCATGCCGTGCGGACACTGGGCAGGACTCCGGGATTTACGGTGGTGGCGGTGCTGGTGATGGCGTTGGGAATCGGCGCGAATACCGCACTGTTCACAGTGGTGCGATCGGTACTATTGAAGCCGCTGCCCTACAAGGATCCGAACCGTCTCGTGGCCCTCTGTGAATGCATGAAGGGTCGCGTGTGTGACGACAATCGCGGAGGCATTGCGGCCGGGAGCTTTGCCGAGTGGCGGAAGGCTTCGAAGAGCTTCGAGCAGATGGCGCTGGGCCAACAGTGGACTTCATACAATGTCTCGGCGGAGGGCGGGCAGTTGCCGGAAAGAGTGCCGGCGGGACTGATTTCATGGAACATGTTTTCGACACTCGGCGTGCAGCCCGCGCTCGGCCGTGATTTCACCGCGGACGATGACCGCCAGGGAGCCAACGGCACGGTGATGTTGTCGTGGGGATTCTGGAAGCGCCGTTTCGGCGGCAATGCCTCAATTGTGGGCAAAGAGGTTTTTCTCGATGCGAAGCCCTACACCGTGATTGGCGTGATGCCCGTATGGTTTGCCTATCCCGAGGCCCAGACCCAGGTGTGGGCGCCCGTCTATCACGAGATGCCGCCGAGGGTAACACGATCATTTGATAACCACCAGTTCGATGTAGTGGCGCGGCTGAAGCCGGACGCGACCATGGCGCAGGCACTCAGCGAACTGGACGCGGTGCAAAAGCAGATCAAGCGGGACAACCCCGGCCCGGCAGTTAAAGAGGGCGTGAACGGAACGCTGCTGCTGGACAACATGGTCGTGGACTATAAAACGCCACTGTATACGCTGCTTGCAGCAACCGGATGCGTGCTGCTTATCGCCTGCCTGAATGTAGCGAATTTGCTGGTGGCGCGGTCGGCCACGCGGCGTAAGGAGACGGCGATTCGCGCGGCGCTGGGCGGCAACCGCTGGCGGCTGATTCGCGAGCAGATCACGGAGAGCCTGGTGCTGGCCGCCGTGGGCGGAGCGGCCGGCCTGGCGCTGGCGTATGCGGGGATTGCATGGCTAAGGGTCGCACGCAATGATCTTGCCCGCGCGGAAACGATCCACGTTGACGGGATTGTGGTGTTGTTCGTGGCGGGGATCACGTTTGCGAGTGGCTTGCTCGCAGGGATGATTCCCGCCTTCAACGGCGGAGCGCGCATTCTCGAAAATCTCCAGGAATCATCGCGATCGCATAGCGGCGGCCAAAACCAAACGCGGCTTCGGAAAGGGCTGCTCGCGGCTGAAGTTGGTCTTACCGTGGTATTGCTAGTCACCGCCGGGTTGCTGTTGAAGAGCTATCGAACCTTACTCTATACGGATATGGGATGCGCCACGGACAATGTGCTGACGATGCAGCTTCGTCTGCCGGAAGCGCGGTACAAAGAGCCGATGCAGAAGGTGGCGTTCTTCGAGCAACTAATCGGTCGCGTGAGGGCACTACCGGGCGTTGAGACTGCGGGGCTGGTGACGGTGGCTCCGGGACAGGGATGGGGAGGCGATAACCTGGTCGCGGTCGTCGAGCATCCGCCGTTGCCGCCAGGGAAATCACTGGATGCGATGGAACGCGCAGCCGATCCTGGGTATTTCGCGGCCATGCAGATTCCTATTGTGCGCGGCCGCACCTTCACAGACAGTGAACGGCTGGACCACGCCTATGTGATGATTCTGAGCCAGGCGGCAGTGAAGCGTTTTTTTCCGGACGGCGAAGATCCGATTGGCAAGCATTTGCGCATGGGGATTACTCGGCAACCGTTTGAGATTATTGGCATCGCCGGCGATACGCGCTATTCCATTTCAGAACCGATGAGACCAATGATGTATTGGCCCCTTTGGGGCGGCGTGAATTCAGGCGTGACGATTCTGGTGCGTTCGACGCACGACGTCGAAAGTCTAGCGTTGCCGGTCCAGAAGTCGATCGGCGGCCTGGATCGCGATCTGCCGGTTTCCGACGTGATGACCATGCAGCAAATGATTGGCAAATCTATTGTTGATGCGAGCTTCGATTCGACGCTGACTCTTGCCTTCGCCGTGATCGCGCTGGTGCTTGCGGCGGTCGGACTGTATGGGGTGTTAGCGTATCTGACGACACAGCGGAGGAGCGAGATCGGAATACGGATCGCGCTGGGCGCGCAACGGAGCGAGGTTCTTCGCATGATGCTGGTGAACGGGCTTGCTCCTGCGTGGGTTGGGCTGGGCCTCGGATTGCTGAGCGGAGGCTTTGCAGTGAGGCTGATTCGCGACATGCTGTACGGCGTGAAACCGCTGGACTGGAGCGTCTTTGCGGGAGTGGCACTGATGTTGTTGTTGGTGTCGGTGATTGCGTGCGCGGTGCCAGCGTGGCGAGCTTCGCGGCTTGATCCGATGGAAGCATTGCGGACGGAGTAAGGAAATGGGGAATTGAATGAGCTTACGAAGATTTTTTCGGCGGCGGTACTGGGATGCAGAGCGCGTGCAGGAATTTGAAACGCACATTCAGAACGAAATCGACGACAACCTGGCGCGCGGCATGACGCGAGAAGAAGCCCGGCGACAGGCATATCTGAAGTTTGGCAATCCAATACGCGTGCGGGAGGAGATCTGGAAAATGAACAGCATTGCTCCGTTCGAAAATTTTCTGCGCGATGTGCGCTATGCGTGGCGGACTCTGCTGCGCAACCCAGGGTATGCGCTCGTCGCAGTTCTCACATTAGGGCTGGGCATCGGCGCGAACACAGCGATCTTCACGGTTATCAACGGCGTGTTGCTGAAACCGTTGCCCTACGCACAGCAGGATAGGATCGTGCACCTCGACCAGACAGCAGCTCTGGCGGGACCCGACGCCATAGGCCTATCGGTACAGGAGTTCCAGGATTTCCGCGATCAGACCTACGTCTTTTCCGATGTCGCCGAATACCATTCGATGAACTTTACACTGCTAGGAACGAAGAACCCGGAGCGGGTGGCGACCGGTGTCGTCTCGGCCAACTTTTTCGATGTGCTGGGAGTGAAGCCGGTGCTGGGCAGGCTGTTCATGCCGGCTGACGAAAGCAAGAACGCACCTCCGGTCCTGCTGTTGAGCTACGCCTACTGGATGAAGGAATTTGGGGGCGACCGAGGAATTGTCGGGCGAGCCTTCGAGCTAAACGACCGCGTGCATACTGTAGTGGGCGTGCTGCCGTCGCTGCCTGAGTATCCGGACGCAAACGAAGTGTACATGCCGACGACGTCGTGTCCGTATCGTGCGTCCCCGAAGATGATCGCGGACCGCGATATGCGGATGATCACCGCATACGCGCGGCTCAAGCCAGGGGCGGACGTACAGCAGGCAAACACCGAACTGGCGACGATTTTCAGCCGCCGTGCTGCTGCTTGGCCGAAGTCGTACCCGGCCAGCGCCGGCTTCGCACCGCAGATCGCTCCCGTGGACAGAGAATTGACGCATGCTGCGCGGCCCACTTTTCTGACACTGCTCGGAGCAGCGGGGCTGGTCCTGCTGCTGGCGTGCGCCAACCTGGCGAACCTGGCACTGTCGCGGCAGATGCGGCGAGCGCGTGAGATGGCCATTCGCATGGCGACTGGAGCGAGTGCATGGAATATCCTTCGCCAGCTGCTGACCGAGAGCATGCTGGTGGCGCTGGCGGGCGGAGTGCTGGGCCTGGTGATTGCGGCTTTCGGATCGAAGCTGCTGATCGCTTACGCGGCGCGCATGACTCCTTTGTCAGGAGAGATTCGCGTGGATGGACGGGTACTGCTGTTCGGGCTGGGGATCTCTATGCTGACCGGAATTCTGTTTGGGGCGCTGCCTGGGTATGTAGCTAGCCGTGTTCGCATGACCAGCCTGACAGACGCAGGCGAGCGAATGGCAGGCAGCGAGAGCGGAACGCGACTACGCAATGCGCTGGTAGCGGCGCAGGTGATGTTCTCGTTTGTGCTGCTGATGTGCGCGGGATTGATGCTGCGCAGTCTGTACAACCTGCTCTCGGTGGATCCGGGATTCAAGACAGCCAATGTGCTTTCGATGCAGGTGAGCCTGAACTGGACGAAGTATAAGGAGAAGCCGGCGAAAACCGCCTTCTTCCGCCAGGTGCTGGAGCGCGTGGAGGCCCTGCCCGGCGTGGACAGCGCGTCGTTCAGCTGGATGGTTCCACTGAACAGCGACATGGGCCGCATGAGTGGCGACCTGATGTTCGAGGGTCAGCCAATCCATCCCGACCAACCTCCACCACAGGTGGATTACGAAGTTGCGACGCCGGACTACTTCCACGTGCTGGGCGTACCGGTACTTGCAGGACGCGTGTTTACCGACCGGGACACGCTGGACACGCCGGGAGTGGCAATCGTAAACGAACGGCTGGCCAAACATTATTGGCCAAACGATAATCCGGTTGGGCATCGCGTGTCGACGGACAAGGGCAAGACATGGATCACGGTGGCCGGCGTAGTGAGCGATGTACATCAATATGGGCTAAGCAAGGAAGCCGAAGATGCCATCTACCTGCCGGTATATCAGTTCGACGTTGCCAATACTCACTTGCTGTTGCGAACGAGTCGCGATCCAATGCGCCTAGCGAATCAAGTGGCGGCGGTGATCCATGCGATCGATCCGCAACAACCGGTTACCGATGTTCGCACGCTAGACCAGCTGCGCAGCGCGCAGCTGGGTACGCCGAAGGTGACGGCGATTTTGCTGGGCCTCTTCGCGGTAGTAGCACTGTTCATTACCGTTGTGGGCGTGAGCGGGACGCTGGCGCTTTCCGTAGCGCGTCGGGCGAAGGAGATCGGGATAAGGATTGCGCTGGGCGCTACCAAGGAGAGAATTCTGGGTAACGTATTGATGCGAGGGATGGCTCCGGTGCTGGCGGGATTGGTTGTGGGCGCGGTGGCTGCGGTTTTCGCGACACGGGTGCTCGCCAATCTGCTGTTTGCGGTTGGGCCGAATGATCGGCTTACGTTTGTTGGCATTGCCGCGCTGCTTCTGCTGGTTGCACTCATTGGATGCCTGATTCCGGCGAGGCGGGCGGTGCGCGTGGATCCGATGAAGGCGCTGCGCACGGAGTAAGGTCTGCGCGTCCAGCGAGGACTTGCCGTCCAGGCAATAGCGCCTTCGGCACCAAAAAAACGGCCCCTCGGGTGAGGGGCCAATCTGCCTTGGTTCTCTCGTTGTGTGAGAGCTTGGTTGCGGACCTTATCGTTATTGTTTTAGTTAGCCGTTGGTAGCGACGCAGCACCCTGAGGGGAGGGCTGCGCGGAAGACTACTGCGTCGCTCCAATCGGTGAACTCGCGCCCGAAGACGACGTGTTCAAGGCCGCTAAACTGTTTTGCAGCACGCTCACGGTTACAACACTGCCGCGAGGGTTGCTGTCTGAATCGTTACTGACACTGGCGTTGCCCAGCGCGACACGGTAGATGCGGTAGACCGGAACGTCGTGGGAGGCCAGATACCGAACTACCGCATCTGCCATGTGCTGCGAGTTCCGAATACCAGCCTGGCCGCCGGCGTGGGAGAAACCCTTGATCTCAAGGACGTAGCCCCTTTGACCGCGAACCTGAGCTGCAATCTGATCGAGCGCATCCTTGGCTTTATCGTTCAGCACCGTCTGTCCGGGACGGAAGCGAATCTCGGTGTCATTCACTTTTTGGAAATGGTCCAAGTTTGAAACTGTCGTGTTCAGTTTGGTGGTCTCTGTGCTTGCCTGCTGCGCTGTCTGATTTGCCTGATTCGCGGTATTGTTGGCTGCGACGGCGGTCTGGCCAGCTTGATCTGCCGTCGACTGCGCCTGATGGATACCGGCCTGAGCGCGGGCGTCGACATCCTTGATATCGCGCGCGTTCTTGGCCTGAAGTTGATCGAGTTCGTTCAGGCGATCCCTCACCGGGTCGAGCTGGCGGTTCACCCACCGTTTGCGGGCGAATGGATTCATGCGGCCCCAGAAACCTTCATTCGATCTAGTGGGAAGGGGCTGACCGGTAGCAAAATTGCTGTCACCCGGGTTTGTCCTGGCGGGCTGGCTCTGGCTAGTTGCAGTGGGCGTCGTCTGGGCCTGAGAATCAGAGGGTTGTGTCTGACTGTCTGAGGGTTGCGCCTGGGCAGTTGACGATTGACTGGTTTGTGCGCTGGTTTGCGCGATCGACGGATACCCCAAGGCGGCCGCAAGAAGCAGCGCCGAAATTGCCGAGGGTGTAAGAAATGTCTTCATTCTGAGCGTTTTAGTTTTTTCAGTCTCTTCAGTCATTGTCTGCATTCCTTGGTAGGTTCTTCGGAAAGAACACACGTTTGGAGGCTGCGCAGCATCCTGTTTGGCCATGCATAGTGCATTCAGTTTGCCAAACCACTCCGGAGTGGTCGCTGTCGGATTAAATCGTTCTAATTAAGCCATTTCCATAGAAATTAGGCCGATACCCGGAAGATTGGTACCGTGTAAAAAACACTCGGCAGACCGTTTGTCGACGGCTGGGATGAAAATTTTGCCCTGTCAGAACGGATTTACGAGGGATTTAATTCATTGTTTCGCCGTGTAGAACTTGGGCGAGGTGCAAGGCCCGGCGGGGTGAGTTTTGGGCGATCTGCTCTCGGCAACTGAATCCGTCAGCGATGAGGATGGCGTCTGGTGCAGCGGCGCGGATGGCGGGCAACAGTACGCGCTCGGCCAGCGTCTGGGAGATTACGAATTTCTCCTTTTCAAAGCCAAAGGGGCCGGCCATACCGCAGCATCCAGAGTCGAGGAGGGTGACGTGGGCACCAGTACGCTCAAGGAGTTCGACCTCCGATTTCATCTTCATGAGCGATTTCTGGTGGCAGTGGCCGTGCAGAATGGTGGAGCGGCCGGAAAGATCGGGCGGCTGGTAGTCCGTGGCGTGGCGGAGGAGGAAATCACTGAGCAAGAAGCTTTGCTCGCGCAGGCGCTGGGCACGGGCACTCGTGGGGAAGAAATTGCGAAGTTCGTCGCGGAAGACGCTGGCGCAGGAGGGCTCGAGAAAAATGAAGGGCCGCCCGGCGTCGATTTCAGGAGCGAGCCTCTCCATGACGCGCTCGAGGTAGGCGCGGGCTTCAGTCAGGAATCCAAAATCATAGAGTGGACGGCCGCAGCAGACGTGTTCTCTGGGGAGCCGAACGCTAAATTCAGCGCCAGTAAGGACGCTGTGAGCGGCGGCAAGGGCCTCAGGGTGGTAGTAGTTGTTCCAGGTATCTGGCCACAGGACGACGGTCTGCCTGGCATGTGAGGGCGTTTGCGGCTTATACGTGCTCTGGAAGCTGCGCGCGGCGAATCGCGGCAGGTTGCGCTGCGGTGCGATACCGAGCAAGGCTCTTACCGCATGGCTCAGCCCAGGCAGCCGCAGGGGAAGATTCGCGAGATATGGGGTGATGCCAGGGACGAGGGATGCCACGCGTGCCCACCTATCCATAAATCCGAAGCCGTAGTGGCGCAGGGGACGGCGCTGAGCCTGGTAATAGTGGGCGAGAAATTCAGCCTTGTAGGTGGCGAGGTCGACATTGACGGGGCACTCGGTTTTGCAGGCCTTGCACGAAAGGCAGAGGTCGAGCGCTTCGTGAACAGCCTCGCTCTGCCAGTCGCGATCGAGAATATCGCCTTCGAGCATCTCCCATAGAAGGTGGGCGCGGCCACGCGTGGAATGCTTTTCTTCCTGCGTGGCCATGTAGCTGGGACACATGGTTCCGGGGCCTTGTTTGCGGCAGGCTCCGACACCGACGCAGCGCAGGGTGGCCTCGGAGAGTGAGCCTTTGTCGTCCGGAAACTGGAAGAATGTCTCTTGAGGATCGGATTTGTAACCGTCACCGAGACGTAATTTCTCCGCTGGGTCGTAGACGGCAATGGGATCGACCAGATGGCCGGGATTCATCCTGTTGTCGGGGTCCCATAGCGCTTTGAATTCAAGGAAGGCCTGCATCAACTCGGGGCCGAACATCTTTGGCAGCAACGCCGAACGAGCTTTGCCATCTCCGTGCTCTCCGGATATGGACCCTCCGTGGGCGATGACGATGTCCGTGGCACGATCGATGAACTCGCGGAACGCACGAATGCCAGGTGCGCTTTCGAGGTCGAAGTTGATGCGCAGATGGACGCAGCCCTGACCGAAGTGTCCGTACATGGGGCTGCGGTAGCCGTATTCGCCCATGAGCGCGAAAAGCTGGCGCAGATAGGAGCCTAGTTTTTCGGGCGGCACGGCGGCGTCTTCCCAACCCTCCCAGCCGTGCGGCTCTCCGGGCACGAAGACAGTGGCCCCGAGGGCGGACTCGCGCACGTGCCAGATGCGGGAAGCGTCCGCGGGCGAGTAGAGCTGCGCTGACAGAGCGGATGATTGCGTTCGTATATCTGCGAGGAAGCGGTTGGCATGGGCAAGAACTTCTGCCTCGGCGGATGCGCCGAACTCTACAAGGAGAAGGGCATTGCCGGGCGGGAGCAGGGCGATGTCGTCTTCGGCTAAACCTTTGCGGAGCATGAAGCCGGTGAGCACGGTGTCTATTCCTTCGAGGCCGATGGGGTTGTACTCGAGGATGAAGGGGACGTGATCGGCGGCGATAAAGGCGTCGGCGAATCCCACCACCACCAGCCTGCGGCAGGGCGGGCTGTGCTTAAGGTCGAGGGTGGCACGGAGGACCGTAACGCAGGTGCCTTCGCTGCCTACCAAGGAGCGCGCCACATGGAAGCCGTTCTCCGGCAGAAGCTCGTCGAGATTATATCCGGAGACGCGGCGCGGGATGCGCGGAAAGCGTTCGCGGATTAAGTGCTGGTATTTGTTACAAATTCGCGCGAGGCCTGAGTAGATCTGCGCCGGACGGCCTCCGGCGGCGACGATTCGCTGGAATTCTTCGTCGCTCGTGACGCCAACGGTCATGCGCGTGCCGTCGTAGAGCAGGACATCGAGCGAGCGGATATTGTCGACGGTCTTGCCGCCCATAAGGGCGTGGGTTCCGCAGGAGTTGTTGCCGATCATGCCGCCTAGGGTGCAGCGGGAGTGCGTGGCGGGATCGGGCGCGAAGGTGAGGTGATGGAATTCAGCAGCTTCGCGCACACGATCAAGGACGATGCCGGGCTCGACGGTGGCGAGGCGCGCTTGCGGGTCTAGCGAAAGGATGGACCGCATGGAGCGGGAAAAATCGAGGACAACGGCGACGTTACAGCACTGTCCAGAAAGGCTTGTGCCTGCTCCGCGAGCGAGTATTGGTGCGCCGAGTTCGCGGCAGGCGGCGATGGTGGCTTCGACGTCGGTGATGTCGCGCGGGAGGACGACGCCGATAGGGACCTGACGATAGTTTGAGGCGTCGGTTGCGTAGAGCGCGCGTCCGCCGGGGTCGAAGTGGACTTCGCCCTGGATACGGGATTTGATCCGAGCCTCGAGCTCACGCGCAGCGGCGAATTTTTCGTGAGGGTGGCGGGAGTTCTCGAGAATGGGAAAGGGTGACGACATGGGTCAGGCTTCGAGCGGAAGATAGTCGCTGGACTGGGTTTGGTCAACAGGGTGCTCGCGGTGCATCGCATCGAGCAAGACGGTGACGCCGGCGGAGACGATCAGGTTGGTCAGCAGTGCGGGAATCGCCGCGTAGACGATGAAGACGTGGGTTCCGATGTGAAAGGGGAAGAGCGAGCTTTTGAGATCCCGCGCGAAGGCGAGACCGGAGCCGGCGGCCATGCCGGCGGCCCATCCCCAAAGCAGGGCCCGGCCGTGAAACCAGCGGGTGAAGAGGCCGAGGACGACGGCGGGAAATAGCTGGGCAATCCAGATACCTCCAAGAAGCTGCAACTCGATGGCGTATTGGGCGCGGACGAAGAGCACGAAGGCGAGTGCTCCGAATTTCAGAAAAAGGGAGACTAGCTTGGCATGGGTTGATTCCTGTTTGGGCGTCATGGGTGTGCGACGCAGCTCGCCGTAAAGGTTGCGGGTGAAAAGATTGGACGCGGCGATGGACATGATGGCCGCGGGGACGAGGGCTCCGACTCCGATGGCCGCGAGGCAGAAGCCTGCAAACCAGCCGGGGAACATTTTGACGAAGAGCAACGGGACAACACTGGAGGTGTTGGCTGTATGGATGCCGGCGGCGATGGCCATGTAACCGAGCAGCGCAATCAGCGCGAGCAGGAGGTTGTAGGCGGGCATGAGCGCGGCATTGCGGCGAATGATACGACCGCTGCCGGCGCTGAGGACTCCGGTTGCGGTGTGCGGGTAGAGCACGATGGCGATGGCGGATCCGAAGGCAAGGGTGACGTAGCTAAGATATTGCGGCGGCCTGAGAATGATGGACGCCGCGGGCTGGCGCGCGGCGAGCGCCGTGTCCGCAACCGCAAAGATGTGTCTGTAGCCGCCGAGTTTGGCAGGAAGGATGATGATGGCGGCGAGAACCATAATGTAGAGCATCACGTCCTTGACGATGGCGATGGCGGCGGGAGCTCGCAGGCCGCTGGTGTAGGTGTAGGCGGCAAGAATGACGAAGGCGGCGACCAGCGGCCATTCGCCGTTGATGCCGAGTGCGGCGATGACTTCTCGCAGGCCGACCAATTGAAGGGCGATATACGGCATGGTGGCGAGGATGCCGGTGAAGGCCAGCGCCATCGACAGTGCACGGCTGCCGTGGCGGCCGCGAGCGAAGTCGGCGAGGGTAACGTACCCGTGACGGCGACTGACATTCCACAGGCGCGGCAGCACAAACATCATGTAAGGAAATATAAAAATGCAATAGGGGATGGCGAAAAAGCCAGGTGCTCCGGCGCCGAAGAGCGCAGCGGGCACGGCGATCACCGTGTAAGCGGTGTAGAAGTCGCCTCCGATCAGGAACCAGGTGATCAGCGTCCCGAATCGACGACCGGCGAGCCCCCACTCCTCCAGGCTGTTGAGGTCGGCTCGCTTCCAGCGCGCGGCGAAGAAACCGGCCATCGTCACGAGTAGAAAAAAGACGCAGAATACGGCGATGGCAACAGCGTGCGGGAAAGAGGCCATAGTGTCCGGTGGTGGTTATCTTATAGGGTGTAGCGGATAGGGGGTAGGGTGTAGCGAAGAATCGCTCTTTCTATCCCTACACACTACTCCCTACACCCCGTACTACCGGAGTAGTCCTGCGCCTGGCCATTCATAGACGACTACGCCGAGATCGTTCAGCACCTGCATGGTGGTCTCGACATTGCGACGGACCTGAATGCGGTCCGCGCGCGCGGCAACCACGTCTTCTTCGACAGCGACGACTCGGCCATAGGGCCACGCGTTTTCGGGCAGTGAGGCAAGAGCCTCGGGAAGTTCCGAGAGGCGAAGCACAAGCTCGCGCTTACGGGCATTGGGGGGATGCATCAGGCCGCCCGGCGCAAGGTCGCTCTGCGGAGGCTCGGGATACATGATGCGCAGGGTCACGGTCTTTTTGCCGACGATGAGGAAGGGATTGCCCCAGCTCTCGCGCGTACGAATGGCCAGGTAGCGGCTCTTCGCGGGCGGAGGAATCTGGTCGAGCTGCTGGCGATCGGTATCAACCTGCTGGGCGGCAGCCTTTTCCTCCTGCGGCGTAGGTTTGGGAGCAGGGTTTTCGGCCTGGTTGCCGGATGAGCAGGCGCTGAGCGCGGCGGCGAGCGCCAGCGTGATGGATAACAGACGGAATCGATTCATGATGCAGCTGCGGTGAGCGCCGGGCAGCCCCAGCATATCAGGGAATAGGGCTGGGAATGGCGCGGATGGAACGCAAATTCCGCCGGTGCTTATCTTCCTTGCCAACTAGGAACACGCTTTTCCAAAAAAGCACGCGTGCCCTCGGCCTTGTCGGCGGTTCCGCAACACAAACCAAAGAGCGCGGCTTCGTGAGCCATGGCCTGATTGAGGGGCAGGTCGTATCCGGCGTGGACGGCTTCGAGACATTTCTCGATGGCCAGCGGGGCCTGGGCGGCGATGGTTTTGGCGATCTGCTCGGCGCGCGGGAGAAGATCGGCCGGTGGAACGACTTCCTCGACGAGGCCGATGCGCAGAGCTTCCGCGGCGGGGATGATGTCGCCGGTGAGCAACAGGCGGAGCGCTGCGCCCTTGCCGACGAGGCGCGGGAGGCGCTGCGATCCTCCGTAGCCCGGGATGAGGCTTAGCTTGACTTCGGGCTGGCCGAATTTTGCCGTGTCGCTGGCGATGCGGAAGGTGCAGGCGAGGGCGAGTTCGCAGCCGCCCCCGAGGGCGAATCCGTTGACGCAGGCGATGACCGGCTTGCCGCAGTTCTCGATCCGGTCGAAGAGGTGCTGGCCGCACTGCGAAAGAGCCTGCCCTTCGATGGCGGAAACCTGGGTCAGCTCCTGTATGTCGGCTCCGGCAGCGAATGCTTTCTCTCCGGAGCCGGTGAGCAGGATGGCGCGGACGGCGCTGTTCGAGACGAGTTCTTCAAGGGTGGCGCGGAGCTCTCGGAAGGTGGCTGCGTTGAGCGCGTTGAGGACCTTGGGACGGTTCAGGGTGAGGATGGCGATGGGCTCTCGGACTTCGACGAGGATGTTTTCGTAGGACGTTTCTTCGGTCATGGGTGAACGGGTGAGAATAGCATGATCACCGTGAAATGAGGAGCAAGGTACGTCACCGATCGCTCATTTCATTACGTCAGCTCCTCCGGATTGGAAGAGTTTAAAGAGAACACTGCCAATTGCTGGATAGTTATAAGCAAGCCAGGTGAGGACGGGCACCGCACCAAAGGACGCGACTCGCAGATAGAAGTCCCAACCCTGTTCGTTCGGCTTTTTGTCGGTGATCCGGCTCAGGATGGGATCGCGGCGCATCTGGGCGAACCCCCAGACAATGGCGACGCAAAAAACAACAAGCAGAATCGTAAACAGCCAGTTGATAAGCTGCCGGGGCTCAAATGGATATGAGTTCCAGGCGACGATCGCCAGGACAAATGACGCCACGAGTGCGCTTGCTATCGCGCGCAATCATAAGGCGGAAGAAGGTTCTTGGCTACACAAATTGCTGATGGCTTTGGCGGAGGATTATTTTCGCCTATTGCCCAAATGACGGACTTCTCCGCCGAGTTCATGAGGGTTCCGCGCTGGCTATCCTCGGTACCCCATCCCTACTAGCATGCCGCGCATGTAGGCGAAGCTTTTGATCATGCCGGGCATGGGGTCGTCGGGGTGGATTTCGTATTCGAGGTCGACGTAGCCGGGGTACTTGATCGCGATCAGGGCTTCGAAGATGCCGCGGACGGGTATGATGCCGTCTCCGACGGCGACCTGGCTCTCCTTGCTGGTGAAATCGGTGAGGTCCTTCATGTGCATGTTGAAGAGGCGCGGGCCGGCGGCGTAGATGGCCTCGACTACATCGGTTCCGGCGCGGACGCAGTGGCCAACGTCGATGCAGCAGCCCATACGCGGGTCCATGCTGCCGACTGCCTTGAGGACGTTGAGGGGCGACGGCCAGAACTTGTTCTCTGGTCCGTGGTTATGGATGGCGAAGCGGATGTCATACTGCCTGACGAGCTTTTCGATGCGCGGGAGGGTTGCGGGCGCAGGGTCGCTGGCGACGATAACGCTGACTCCGGCGCGCCTGGCGTAGTCGAATTTGGAGCGGATGTCGTCGTCTTCGTCCTTGAGGAAATTGACGGCGCCGACGGCGGTGAGCCGGATGCCGGTGGCGGTGTAGTCGGCTACGGCCTGCCTGGTAGCCTCGGGCGGAGTGATGGGGAGATGGTCCTTCACGTCCTTGGCGTTGAGGGTTGAGATCTTGAGCGTCTTGAGGTCTTCAATAACCTGGACGCGGTCGAAATTGCGCAGCGAATAACTGGCGACGCCGAGCCTGATGGGCGAGGGCTGGAGCGTGTCCGGCTTTGGCTGCGCGAAGAGCGGAAGGGCTGGGGCCGATGCGGCGGCGGCGGCGAGGGCGCTGTTGCGGAGGAAGTGTCTACGAGTGGTGAAGCCTGGGGATGTGGTTGGCATGACGGAGGCCATGATAATTTTCTAAGCCGCTGCTTGTCTAAAGGAAAGCAGGTCCCTCGACTCCGCTGCGCTCTGCTCGGGATGACACCAGTTGGAGGCGGCGCGGGCTGTGAGCGGGACTCAGGCGTTGAGCCGGGCGCGGGCGATGGCGTCGAGGACTCCGTTGAGGAAGTTGATGGACTCAGGCGCGGAGTAGCGGCGGGCGATCTCGAGAGCCTCGTTGATGACGATGGGGGCAGGGGTGCCAGGAAAGCCAAGGAGCTCGGCGACGGCAGCGCGGAGCAGGTTGCGATCGACGGCGGACATGCGGGTCAGCTTCCAGTTGGCCGAATGCTGCTCGATGAGCCCGTCAATCTCGGCCTCGCGCGCGGTGGCGACGCGGAAGATGTCTTCGGTGAAGCCGCGGGTGTCGTCTTCTACATCTTCGCGGGCCGGCCAGAAGGTCTTGCGGACCTCGTCGGGATTTTGCTTGCCGACGTCGGCCTGGAAGAGCATCTGCATGGCGAGTTCGCGGGACTTGCGCCGCTTGCCGGTCAGGCTCATGGATGGGCCTGTTTCTGCTCGGAAATTTTGCGATGCAGGGAAACCATTTCAATCGCCGCCGATGCTGCCTCGAAGCCTTTATTGCCGGCCTTGAGGCCGGCACGGTCGAGGGCCTGCTCCAGCGTATCGCAGGTGAGCACGCCGAAGGCGTGAGGAATGCCGGTCTCCTGCTGTGATTGGCCGATGCCGCGGGAAACCTCGTTGTAGATGGCTTCGTAATGCGCCGTTTCGCCGCGCAGGAGGCAGCCGATGGTGACGACGGCGTCGATGACCTTCGTCTCGGCGACTTTGCGGGCTGCGGAGGGAATCTCCCACGCACCGGGTACGCGGAGGATGTGGACTTCGTCCTTTTTCGCGCCGCTGCGGTAGAGGCAGTCGAGCGCGCCCTCGAGGAGACGATCTGTAATCACGGCGTTCCAGCGGGCGACGACGATGGCGAACGCCATTCCTTCGGCGGAGAGATCGCCGGCGATGGCAATGGGCTTGCCACGGAGAGGGTCGAGCCACTCCCAGAAGGCGAAAGTGATGCCGGGAATGGGCTCGGCGGTGAAGACGCGGGACTTCCAGTGGGTCTCGGCGGTCGGCGAGATGCGCTTTGAGGCTTCCGCCGGACTGAGATGGGTGGCCAGCCACTGTTCCACGACCTGACGGACAGCGTCGAGCTGAGTGACCTCGATGAAGGTGTCTGTTTCGCCGCGCGTCATACCGTCCACGAACTCGAGATTGCCGAGCGGGGCCAGAAATGGGTGTCCCCGGCTAACCTCGTTGTCCCAGCTTTTGCCATCCTCGAAGCCCAGTACCGAAAAGAAGCTGACCAGTGTGTCATACCCCGCTGGAGTGCTCGCGGGACGCACGAGCGTGATGCCTTTAATCATGTATTTGAGGGTATCAGGGACTTGCCGTCGGGGCGGCGACTGCTTCGCCGGGTAAATGGAAATTGCGTCAACAACCACCGGGAGGATTAGAATTGCGCCTTCTCCCCTCAGCCGAGAATTTTGTAGACTCCCTGCTGGAAAACGGAGGCCGAACGAATGCGCATTTCCCTGGTGTTCCTCGCTGTGGCGGGCATTATGGTCTCCCTGCTCGCACTCTCTACCCACTACTCGGCCGAAGTTGAGACGAATGTATACCGATCCGACTGGGACTCCAGCGTCGTAAATCACAGCGTCTACTCGGTCGTATATGGCATTCCTGTCGCGCTCATTGGGATCGCCGGATACGCCCTGATCGGCTGGCTGGCCTTTTATCGCCACCGATTGCCCGCGGCAATTTGCTCGCTCTTCGGTCTTGGCTATGCGCTTTATCTGACGAACATCGAGGCGCACGTGCTGGAGGTGTGGTGCGTCTACTGCGTCGTTTCGTTCTTCATCATCACACTGATCGTCTTTGTCGCATTTGGAGACCTCCTTTCTCAGCGGGACCGGGCCGTGTGACGGGGCGTTCAAAGGCCCAAAGGAACGAACTTTCTATGGAGATGCGCTCTCTATCAAGATGCCTGCTTTATCAAATATATGAAAACAAGCTAGTTAATTTAGCCAAGACACACATGATGCTAAAGCACTCATATTTTATGAATCTATTATGCTATAGTAGCCATCAGATGTTTGTGTAGGCTGATCCACCCGATCAGCCAAACTTTCAAATGAAATTCGGAGGTATGTATGGCTATTACTCGCTGGGATCCTTATCGCGAGGTGTTGACGTTGCAGAATCGCTTGAACTCGCTCTTCCAAGACTATGGTCGCGGATACGGCGAGAACGACTCCGTATCCGCGGCGGCCTTTGTTCCCCCGGTGGACGTTTATGAAGACGAGCACAAGATCGTACTGAAACTTGAAGTACCGGGCCTGAAGCAGGAGGATCTGGACATCCAGATCGAGAACAACGCGCTCACGGTTAAGGGTGAGCGCAAGTTCGAGAAGGAAGAGAAGGAAGAGAACTTCCACCGCATCGAGCGCCGCTACGGCAGCTTCTTCCGCTCGTTCACAGTGCCCAACACCGTGAACTCCGAGGCAGTGAAGGCGAGCTATGATGCAGGTGTACTGCGCATCGAGCTCGAGAAGCGCGCCGAGGCCAAGCCGAAGCAGATCAAGGTACAGGTAGGCGGTCCAAAGCAGGTTGAGAGTAAGCCGGCCGCGTAAGAGAGCTGAAAGACAAGCTAAGAAACGGGCGGGAAGAAGTGATTAGCTAAATGCGGTTGTTTGTCGCATCTGGGAGGAGGCAATAGGGCTGCGATGCCACTTCTCCTCCCAATCTTGTTGGAAAATACTAAAAAAATCGAGAAAATCTATGGCAATTCGTTGGGATAAATTCACGTTAAAGTCCCAGGAGGCGGTGCAGGCGGCAAGCCAACTGGCGGGTGAAAACGGCAATCCGGAAGTGCTGCCGTTGCACCTGCTGGCCTCCCTGGTGGAGGACAAGGATGGCATCATCGTGCCGGTCCTCGAAAAGGTGGGTGTGCCGACGGCGCAGTTGCGCGCCAAAACACAAGAAGCGCTGAGCAAGCTGCCCAAGGTGAGCGGTAGCGCGGCGCAGCCCAATCCTGCGGCTGCGCTCAACAAGGTTTTTGAGCGGGCCTTCAAGGAAGCGGATCATTTCAAGGACGAGTACGTCTCGACTGAGCACCTTCTGCTCGCGCTTGCGAGCAGAAAAACGATGGTGCGCACCTGTTGCTGGCTTCGTTCGGTGCGACGCACGATGCGATTCTGAAGAGCCTGACGACTGTACGCGGGACGCAGAGGGTTACGGACCAGAATCCGGAAGCGAAGTATCAGGCTCTGGAGAAATATGCGAAGAATTTGACCGAGCTGGCGCGACGAGGCAAGCTCGACCCGGTGATCGGACGCGATGAGGAGATTCGGCGCGTGATCCAGGTGCTTTCGCGGCGGACGAAGAACAACCCTGTGCTGATTGGCGAACCCGGCGTGGGCAAAACGGCCATCGTCGAGGGGCTGGCACGGCGGATTGTGAACGGCGATGTTCCGGAGATTCTGCGCGACAAGCGAGTGATCTCGCTTGACCTGGGATCGATGCTGGCGGGAGCGAAATATCGCGGGGAATTTGAGGACCGGCTCAAGGCGATTTTGAAGGAAATTGAAGATTCGAACGGGCAGATCATCCTGTTTATCGATGAGCTGCATACTCTGGTTGGCGCGGGAGCAGCCGAGGGCGCCATTGACGCTTCGAACATGTTGAAGCCGGCGCTTGCTCGCGGAGAACTGCGGGCTATCGGCGCGACTACGCTGAACGAGTATCGCAAATACATCGAGAAGGACGCGGCGCTGGAGCGGCGCTTCCAGATTGTCTTCGTCGGCGAGCCGAATGTTGAGGATACGATTGCGATTCTGCGTGGCCTTAAGGAGCGCTATGAAGCGCACCACCATGTCCGCATCAAGGATTCGGCGATTGTCGCGGCGGCCACGCTTTCGCATCGTTACATCTCTGACCGGTTCCTGCCGGATAAGGCGATCGACCTGGTCGATGAGGCCGCGGCTTCGCTGGCGATTCAGATCGGATCGGTGCCGACGGAGATCGATCAGATTGAACGCGAAGCCACGTCTCTTGAAATCGAGAAGGCAGCGCTGAAACGTGAAACTGACCGTGCTTCAAAAGAACGCCTGGATCAGGTGGAGCGCTCGCTTGCGGCTCTCAAGGAAAAGGTAACCGGATTACGCGCTCGCTGGCAGAAAGAACGCGAAGCAATTACCAAGCTGAGCGAAGTGAAGAAGCAGATCGAAGCACTGCGCTTTGACGCCGAGGAACAGACGCGCCGTGGCAATCTGGAACGCTCTGCGCAGATCCAGTACGGTGAATTGCCAAAGCTGGAGACCGAACTGAAGCGTCTGACCGCCCTGCAGGACGATGATTCCCTTCCACGCATGCTGAAGGAAGAGGTGGAAGAAGAGGACATTGCCCGCATTGTGAGCAAGTGGACAGGGATACCGGTCTCAAAGATGCTCGAGGGCGAGGTCAAGAAGCTGGTCGAGATGGAGGACCGGCTGCGCGAGCGGGTGATCGGTCAGGATGATGCACTGAAGACCGTTGCGAATGCCATCCGGCGCGCGCGCGCGGGCCTGAGCGATCCTAAACGGCCAATCGGCTCGTTTATCTTCCTCGGACCTACGGGCGTGGGCAAGACGGAGACGGCGCGCGCGCTGGCGGGATTCCTGTTCGATGACGACCAGGCGATGATTCGCATCGACATGTCGGAGTACATGGAGAAGCACGCGGTGGCGCGGCTGATTGGCGCGCCTCCGGGCTACATCGGCTTCGATGAAGGAGGGCACCTGACAGAAGCTGTCCGGCGCAGGCCATACTCAGTCGTACTTTTCGATGAGATCGAGAAAGCGCATCCGGATGTCTTCAATATATTGCTGCAGGTGCTGGATGACGGACGCCTCACAGACTCTAAGGGTCGCACGGTCGATTTCAAGAACACGGTGCTTATTATGACCTCGAACTTGGGGTCGCAGGCACTGCAGGGCGAGTCGCTAACCAGCGAAGCCGCCTTCGACCGCGCGCGCGAAGAGGTGATGGATATCCTCAAGCAGAGTTTCCGCCCGGAGTTTTTGAACCGAGTCGATGACATCGTCATCTTCCGTCCGCTTGGCGAAGAGCAACTCGTACACATTGTCGATCTGCGGCTCAACGACCTGGAACGGCTGCTGGCCAATCGCAATATCATCATCGAACTTACGGATGAAGCGCGGCATCAGCTCATGATGTCGGGCTACGACCGGGCGTACGGAGCGCGGCCGCTCAAACGGGCGATCCAGCGGCTGATTCAAGACCCGCTGGCGATCAAGATTCTCGACGGCGAAGTTCTGCACGGGGATCACGTAAAGATCGAGGCCGACCCGCTGAACAACCAGCTGAAGTTCGAAGTGGCCGGTCGCAGCGTAGAAGTGTGAATACTGTCCTGCGCGGGCGGCGGTGATCCACCCCATCACGCGAAGACCGCGCGCTGGGGACGGCGGTCCTAGCCGGACGGGCCTACGCAGAAAGCCCCGCGGAAAATGCCCGTGGGGCTTTCTGCTTTTGCATCATTCGCTAGACTAGAGGACCGTGAGGACTAGGGCACCGTGATCACAACTTTGCCTATCTGTACGTTCGATTCGAGGTATTGATATGCTTCAACGGTTTGTGCAAAAGGAAAAGTCTTCGCGATCTTCGGCATAAAGCGGCCGTCGGCGAGGCGATCGTAAACATACTCCTTCGCCACTTCGAGCAGCTCGGGATGCCTCGTGATCTCCCACAGGGTGTAGCCGCGAAACGTCAGCGCTTTAGCCAGCGTCCACAGCAATGGAAACGGAGTCGGCTGCAGCGACAGCGCGCCAGCTTCGAAAATGATGCCACCCTGCGCAGCCACTTTGGCCAGCTGCTCGACAAAGGGCCCGGCTACCGGATCGAAGATCACCCGCGCTCCCTTGCCACCGGTAATCTGGTGCACCCTGAGGACGATGTTTTCCTCTTCCGTGGCGATGACATGATCGGCGCCCAGGTCCACAAGTTGGTCGCGTTTCTTCGATGTCCGCGTCGCAGCTATGGAAACCGCTCCGACATCCTTCACGATCTGGATGGCCGCAAGCCCGACGCTGCTCGAAGCAGCGGTGATCAGCACAAAGTCTCCTGCGGTCACATGCCCGAACTCGACCAGGGCGCCATATGCAGTCACGTACTGCATCCAGATTGCCGCGCCCTCCAGCGGGGAAAGATGGGGGGGATACTCGCCCAGTGCCGCGACCGGAGCAATCACTTCCTCCCCCACCATGCCGTACTCGATCATCGAGAACGCCGGAATCGTCGCGACCGTCTTGCCGATCCAGTCTGTATCAACGCCCGGTCCCACTTCCTCAACCACCCCTGCCGCCTCATATCCAAGTGTGGACGGCAGCTTCGGGTCTTCGAGATACATACCGTGGTAGAACATTGATTCCGCGCGGTTCAGACCTATCGCCTGAACGCGGAGCTTTACTTCACCTTTCCTGAGCTCCCGCAATGGTAGGTCTTCAATCTTCAGGTTTTCCGGACCTCCGAGCTGATGAAAGCGAACAACTCTTGGCATACGACCCTCCTGACGCCTTGGATGGCGGACAGCTATGGAAGTGTTCAGGCTTCGATGGCTACGATCGGAGAGCCCGTGGGAAGCTTATCAACAGAACAGGTAGTTTCCTCGATCCGATGAACTCTGATGTTATAGTTGGCTACCGGTAGAAACAACATGGAGTTTGCCAAACCGCCTCAATGGTGGTCCGTTTGTATCAGTTCGTCTAGTCTCTCGATTGTGTTGCGCCCAAAAATGAGGAGCTGACCAATCCTTAGAACTAGAGACAACTAGTCGTCAACCTGATCCCGTGTGTGATCGCGTCGTAATTAACAGCACCTTGATTAAGATTTCCAATTCATAACCGCTGAGGTTCCAGATGAGTCTGATTGATCGCATGGTCCGCGCAGCTACATGGCCCGTGCCGCTTAGAACGCTCTTGCTTCGTAAGCTTCTCCGGCGATGGCCGCTCGGGTCATATTCGACTCGTTTAGGGTTGAGCGCCGTGGATCGACCGGCCTACGGATGGTGTACTTACTACGCCGCAAAGGAAGCCCGCGCGCTCGGCTACAAATCGATGACGGTCGTCGAATTTGGGGTGGCCGGGGGAAACGGGTTGGTGAATTTATGCCAGCACAAGAGAGATATTCAGAAAGAACTCGGCATTGAAATTCTGGTGGTAGGGTTCGATTCGGGAACAGGACTTCCGGCCAGCCAGGATTCGCGTGACTTGTTGTATTTCTGGCCTTCTGGGTCGTTCGAAATGGACCGGGCAGCTCTTGAGAAATGCATCGCGGGACAAGCGGAACTTGTACTTGGGGACGTGGCGACCACCGTTGAGTCCTGGAGGCCGAGGGAAGATGCTCCTTTGGGAGCGATTATGTTCGATTTGGACTTCTATACATCCACGACGGCCGCCTTTGGCGTTCTCCTTCAGTCAAATATCCTCCCCAGAGTCTGGTGTTATTTTGACGATATCCGTGGCTACCCTGGCAACGCCTACACAGACAGTATTGGCGAACGCGAAGCTATCAAGCAGTTCAATCGTGCTCCCAAGCGCCAGGATTTGAATGACCACCTTTCCCCCGCGTACGTTTTTAAGGGACTGCCTATGGAGCCCTGGCATGCAGATATCTATCTCTACCACCGGCTCAGCCATGCCGCCTACAACACCTGCCTGTCAACTGAAGACAAACAGCAGCTTAGCCTAAGGTGATGTAGATCGCGCTCACTGTCCGCGCGGAGCGAGGCCTATACCCATTCGCCCAAGCGCATCAACGCTTCGGCATCGCCCGATGAGGTGATGCCGTCCACGTCCATCGCACCAGAACCTATCATCCAGTCGACATGGATAAGGCTATCGTTTGCTCCGACCATGGCGAGCTGTTCTGAGGTGAGTTTGTCGCCATCTTTGAGACAGCTGCTGTAGGCCTGACCGAGTGCGATGTGGCAGGCGGCATTTTCGTCAAAGAGCGTATTCGAGAAGAGCAGATTGCTCTGCGCAATGGGTGATGAGTGCGGCACCAGCGCCACTTCACCGAGTCGGCGCGCGCCGTCGTCGGTGTCAATCATGCGCTGCAGGACTTCCTGCCCACGGGCCGCCTTCGCCTCGACAACGCGTCCGGCTTCAAAGCGTACGGCGATCTCCTCAATCATAGTTCCCTGGTGGGAAAGAGGCTTAGTGCTGGTTACGGTGCCTTGGACGCGATCCTTGTGCGGCGTGGTAAAGACCTCTTCCGTCGGCATATTGGGGATGCAGTAGCGTCCGTTACCGGCGGTGGTGCCTCCGCCGAGCCAGCGGTGGTCATCGGCGAGTCCGACGCGGAGGTCGGTGCCGGTTCCGGGGCCGGGGGCTCGGAAATGAAGGGCGGAGTAGCGCTTCTGATTCAGCAGATCGGCGCGGCGGTGTAGGCCGGCGTCGTGGGCCTTCCAGGCGGCGACGGGGTCGGGAGTGTCCACGCGGGAGGCAGCGAAGATGGCGTCCCAGAGGCGCGTGAGAGCTTCGTCGGCGGGCAGATCCGGAAAAACAGTCGCGGCCCAGGCGGGTGTGGCGGCAGCGACGATGGTCCAGTTAATGTCGTGGCGGGTGATGAGTTCGAGCGCGGGGCGGTAGGCTTTAGAGACGGCGCGGTTGGCGCGGCCGACCTTCTCCGGGTCCTCCTGCGATAGCAGCGAGGGATTTCCCCCGGCAACGGCGAGACGCGCGGCTCCAGTCCGGAACGCATTCGCCATGCCTTCGTAGAGCCAGCTAGGCGCGTAATCGAAGCTCTCGTTCGAACCGTATTTGTAGCGCAGCAACTGGGACTCTTCGTCGGCAAGAAGGGTGGTCACCAGACTGCCTCCGGCCCTGTAGGCCTGCTCGGTGATGCGGCGCACAAGCGGCAAAGTATCAAGGGTGGCGGTCATCACCAGCTCCTGACCAGGTGCGAGGCCAAGACCGACACGGATGGCGACTTCGGCGAGACGGTCAAGTTTCTGCTCGTGGCTAAGGGCGGTAATTTCCAGGGTTGGTGTGCTCATACGTACTTCAAGTGTATCGCCGGAAGGCAGGCAAGCGCAGGTTATGAAGTCCTGGAGGTAATGCCTGACCGCCGGACCCATTTCCCGTCGTGCTTCTCCAGGTAGATCCATTGTCCCGATGCGCAGAGGCGGCCGCACCAGTTGTTCATGAAGACCAGCGCGGCGGTGTGACCGGAGCTGAAGAAGACCTGGCTGAAAAAGTTGATGCCGGGGTAGCCGGTGAAGCTCGATCGCAGCGATGAGCTGGCATCCACGGCAGTTCGTGCGTGGCGAAACTGAGCCACATCGTCTGCGGTCATCAACGTATGCGGCTTCGGCAAGTCAAACTGATCGGTGAGCTGAATTCGCTCGTATTTGCGCGCCTCAAAGTCACGGACGGCCTCTTGAAATCTCTTCGGATGGTCTCTGGGCGCCCTGAGCTGGCCCTCGGGCGGGACGGCCGGATTCATGTCTGAAATATTGACGGTTGTATCGGCAATCGCCCATCGCTGGTTCTGTTCCGGAGACATGCTGTTGAACGTATCGCCCGGCATGAGCAGCGAATAGATCGCGTAAGAGTCAGCGGCACGATCCGAAGGCATGGGCAGAACACTCGAACCGGCTTGTGCGGAGATCACCGGCGCTCCAAGGCTCATCACAGCAGCCAGAGAGGTGGAGACAAACAAGGTCTTCCTAAGCATAAAAGGCGGCCTCGAAAACTACCTGGGGTGAAAATACTCCCGGGTGCATTGTAGACGCTTCAGGAGGAACTTTTGACCTGTGGGTCAAGACCACCGGATACGCTAGTCGCAAGTTCCCACGGAGCCGGACCCTTGGCGGGAGCATCGTGATCGCGACCCTTCACCCGGTCATACATATACTCATCACTTACGGATCCGAGAGCTTGGTTGTACAGAGTGATCTCGCCCGCGACTTCGTCAAACTCCTGCGCGAAGCGATGCTCCGCCTTGAGTCGATCTGCGGTCGCGGGGATTTCTATCTTGCTGGTCTTGAAGAACTTTTGAAAGCCGCGGTCCAGCAAATGCGCGATCTCTCCGCCAAAGAGCACGCCAGGCCTTGTGACCAACGCGGCTCCTTTGCCATCTTTGGCAGGGGCCAAAACAGCGGCGCAGCCGTATTTTGAGATCATGAACTGGTTTGCGACGCCCGGCACTTCTCGCACATCAAATTCAAGCCTGCGAAGCTTGTCGAGCACTTCCTCGAAGGTAACTGGCTTGATTTTCCTGGGCATGACGGCCTAGCTCTCCGGTTGCGGTTCTGGGCAGCGATTGTGATGTTCGGGCACCAAAGTTACACTGAAGGCTGGCGCAGTCGACTCCCCTACACTGTCGCATATCGGGGCCTAGCCTGCAACGCGGTCAAAGAGATTCATGGCTACTCTCACTAACTCGGCTGCGAGCTCGACGACGATCCCTCTGGGGTCGGCGCTTCTGGAGCGTATTGGGAACACGCCCCTCATCCGGCTGGAGCGCGTTGCCGCGTACCTACCCCGAATCCAGATTCTCGGTAAAGCGGAGTGGGCTAACCCAGGCGGCTCGGTCAAGGACCGCGCGGCTTCGGCCATCGTCGCCGACGGGCAGCAGCGCGAGCTGCTCGGACGTGGGAAGCATTTACTTGACGCTACCAGCGGCAACACCGGCATTGCCTACGCTATGCTGGGCGCCGCCATGGGATTTCCGGTGACGCTATGCGTGCCGTCGAATGTGTCTCTTGAGCGGAAGCGCATTTTGGTTGCCTATGGGGCACAGGTGGTCTGGACCGATCCTGCAGATGGCTCGGATGGGGCGATTCGCAAGGCGCGCGAGCTTGCTGCCAACGAGCCGGAGAAGTTCTTCTACGCTGACCAGTATGGCAACGATGCCAACTGGCGTGCTCACTACCTGGGCACGGCGAACGAGATCTGGGAGCAGACCGACGGACAGCTTACGCACTTTGTCGCGGGACTCGGCACCAGCGGGACGTTTGTAGGAACGACCCGGCGGCTCAAAGAATTGAACCCAGCGATCCAGTGCATCTCCATGCAGCCCGATTCGCCGTTTAACGGCCTTGAAGGGCTGAAACATATGGCGACAGCGATCGTTCCTTCGATCTATGATCCAGCACTTGCTGATCGGAACGTCGAGGTGGAGACGGAAGCCGCTTACGCCATGGCCAAACGCCTGGCACGGACGGAGGGATTGCTGGTCGGCGTTTCCGCGGCTGCCGCGGTCGCTGCCAGCCTGCGGATTGCTGAAGAAGAGGCAGCCAGGGGGAAAGAAGCCGTAATTGTTACAATTTTATGCGACTCCGCAGACAAATATCTGAGCGAACGATTCTGGGAGGAGTAGCCGGATGCTGAAGCTGAACGAGCAGGTTTACGACGCGATTCGACACCATGGCGAGGAGACTTATCCCCATGAGTGTTGCGGCGTACTGCTCGGCCGTTCAGAAGATGGAGTGAATGAAGTCGAAGAGGCCGTGCGCGCAGGCAACACCCGTACCGACTCCGCGCATAATCGCTACAACATCGCACCGCAGGAGCTGGTGAAGATTCAGCGGATGGGCCGCGAGCGCGGTATGGACATTGTCGGCTTTTATCATTCGCATCCCGATCACCCGGCGCAGTGGTCGGCGACCGATTTTGCCGAGGCGCACTGGCTGGGCTGCTCGTATGTGATTATCGCCGTTGAAAAGGGTAAGGCGCAGCAGACAAATTCGTTTCTGCTAATGGGAGCGAATGAAGAGAACAAGTCGTTCGAGAATGAGCGGATGGAAGTCGAGGCACTCGAAGCCGAGCGATGTCGATAGCAACCTGACTCGCTACTGCTTCGGGCAGAGCCCGATTTCCCCTAACGATTCCGGTATTTCAGCGCCGGAATCCACTCAGCGATTCTAAGGACGATTTCACAATGAAGATCCATATCCCAACGCCTTTGCGCGTATATACAGACAAACAGGACACGGTTGGTGTAGAAGCATCGACCGTAGGGCAGGCGCTCGATGCGCTGACAGCGAAGCATCCCGACCTGAAGAAGCACCTTTACTCGGAAGAGGGCAAGCTGAGGTCTTTCGTCAATGTGTATCTGAACGACGAAGATATCCGCTATCTGCCGGAAAAGGAAGCCACCAAAGTTAACGGAAATGATGCCCTGTCGATCATCCCCTCAATCGCTGGCGGGTGCTGCCGCACGGCACACGCGTCTTCGGCGCCATCCTAGCAATGGCTTTTTCGGACCTCCCGTTGGTCGGCTTTGAGTTTGATAAGCGTCTTGATGTTTTGTGAAGAGAGATAACAATATGGCAACCACACTGGAATATCCCGCGGCGCTGCCGCAGTTAAGTAATGACGAAATCGGGCGCTACTCGCGCCACCTGCTTCTGCCCGAAGTTGGCATGGAAGGCCAGCAGAAGCTGAAGGCCGCCAAAGTGCTGTGCGTGGGTACGGGCGGGCTTGGCTCGCCGCTGGCGCTTTACCTCGCAGCGGCCGGCGTGGGGAAGCTGGGGCTGGTCGATTTCGACACTGTCGACTCAAGCAACCTGCAACGGCAGATCATCCACTCGACCGCCGACGTGGGGCGTCCCAAGATTGATTCGGCCGCCGAGAAGTTGGAGGCCCTCAACCCACACATGAGAATCGTCAAGCACGAGACGATGTTGACGAGCGCCAACGCTCTCGAGATTATCCGCGACTACGACATAGTAGCCGATGGCACAGATAACTTCCCTACCCGCTACCTGGTCAACGATGCGTGCGTCATTACGGGCAAGCCGAACGCCTATGGGTCCATTTTCAGGTTTGAGGGTCAGGCCAGCGTCTTTGCCACCAAAGAAGGTCCGTGCTATCGCTGCCTTTATCCCGAGCCGCCGCCGCCCGGACTGGTTCCGTCGTGCGCCGAAGGCGGAGTGCTGGGTATCCTGCCTGGCCTGGTCGGCGTGATTCAGGCGACAGAAGTCATCAAGCTTATCCTTGGCAAAGGCGAGCCGCTCATCGGCCGGCTTCTGCTTGTCGACTCCCTCAACATGCACTTCCGCGAGTTGAAGCTCAGGAAGAATCCTGACTGCCCGGTGTGCGGAAAGAATCCTACTGTGACCAAACTTATCGACTATGAGCAGTTCTGCGGCATTACACCGCAGGCAGCGCCGGCGCAGATACAGAACGGTATCTCGCAGATCAGCCCCATCGAACTCAAGCGCAGGCTTGACGCAGGCGAAGATATCTTCGTGCTTGACGTGCGCGAGCCGCATGAGTACCAGATCGCGAACCTGAGCGCGAAACTTATCCCACTAGGCGACCTGCCGGCGCGGGTGAACGAACTCGACAGCAGTCGCGAGATCGTCGTCCATTGCAAGAGCGGCGGCCGCAGCCAGAAGGCAGCGGAGTTCCTGGCCCAGAGTGGCTTCAAGAAGCTGCACAATCTCGCAGGCGGCATCAACGCCTGGTCTACGGAGGTCGATCCTCGGGTCGCCAAATACTAAGTTCGAAGTTGAATCAGATCAAGGGCGGTGCGTCGGAAGGTGCGCCACTTTTGCTTTTGTTGAACCAACCCTTTGCCGATCGCTCCCGAGTATGCGTATACTCCCGGATGCACGAGGAGGGCTCGTGCATTTATGGATCTTCTTCTCGTTCGCGTTGCCTTTTTTCTGGTTCTTTCAGTTGCCTGTTATTTCTTGCAGCCTTTCGGCCTAAGCCCATGGGTTTCCGCCGCAGCGGGCGCTGCAGCCGCCGCTCTGGTGATCGTCTTTGAATTGCGCGTGCGCGCGCTCAGCCTGCGAAGGCTGCTGGGAGCCGTGGCGGGAAGCATTCTGGGAATCTTCGGGGCATTCATTATTTCGCTCGTGCTACGCAGCAGTCTGCCGGCGGGCCCGACCCAAAGCGTGCTGCAGATCTTTGTGCTGCTGCTCATGGGCTACATTGGGCTAGTCATTGGGACAAGCAAGGGAGATTTGCTCAATCTCGGTGCACTCGGCGACCTTTTTAACTCCGAGCGCAGCGCTAATAAGCGCAATCTGAAGGTGCTGGATACCAGCGCTATCATTGACGGCCGCATTGCCGATATGGCTGAGACAGGCTTCCTCGAAGGCTCGCTCGTTGTTCCGGAGTTCGTGCTTCGCGAGCTGCAAATGGTGGCCGATTCCCAGGACTGCTCCAAACGTCAGAGAGGGCGCCGCGGACTCGACGTCCTCCAGCGTATGCAAGGTAATTCCCTGCTCACCATTCAGATCATCCAGGATGATTATCCGCAGATTCGCGAAGTCGATCTCAAACTGATCGAACTGGCGAAGGATATCGACGCGAAGATCGTCACGAACGACTTCAACCTCAACAAGGTCGCGCATCTGCACAACGTGCCGGTGCTCAATATCAATGATCTGGCAAACTCACTCAAGCCAGTCGTACTCCCAGGCGAAAAAATGAACATCGTCATCCTCAAAGAAGGCAAGGAGTACAACCAGGGTGTCGGCTATCTGGACGACGGCACGATGGTCGTGGTCGATCACGCCCGCCGCATGATCGGGCGATCGGTTGAAATTTCAGTCACCTCAGTCCTGCAGACCGCATCCGGCAAGATGATCTTCGGCAAAATAGACGAGCCGGGCCGTATCGAAGGGGCACGCGGGATCGAGATTGCAAACTAAACTCTCACGGTGTGAGTTGTAGAACACGTGATCAAGTATTACCGAAGTCTTACATCACGACGGCTCGCGGTTCGCTAGGCTTAAACCAGGGAGTCGTGATTCCGATAATGTCAACGCTGGTAGAAAGCGCACCCTCGGCTGAAGTTCTCTCCACTGAAACGCTTGAGGCTGATTCAAGGTTCCTCACCCAGAGCCGTTCGGCCCATTTCAACTGGCTTTTTGGGTTTTGGATCGCCGTCTTTCACATCGGCGCAATTGCCGCCCTCTTCTTCTTCAGCCGGTCAGCTTTGGCTGCGGCCGCCGTGTTGTGGGTGATCGGCCAGAACGTCGGCATCGGCATGAGTTACCACCGGCTGCTCACGCATCGCGGGTATACGACGCCCAGGTGGGTGGAGTACGCACTGGCCATTTGCGGCACACTCGCACTGCAGGGCGGTCCCTTATACTGGGTCGCCGTTCATCGTCTTCATCACCAGCTGACAGACCGCCCTGGCGATCCGCATTCGCCTCGCGACGGCAAATGGTGGTCCCATATGGGCTGGATTCTTCAGGGCACGCTGCGCAACCGCACCACACTTCTAAATCGCTACGCTCCCGATCTTGCGCGCAACAGCTTCTACGTCTGGCTCAGCCGCTATCACTGGGTACCGGCGACGGTAGTCGGCGTCGGTCTGTATTTTCTCGGCGGATGGCCGTGGGTGCTGTGGGGTATCTTTCTGCGCGTCACGCTGGGACTGCACGTGACCTGGCTGGTGAATTCCGCGACCCACATGTGGGGCTCGCGGCGCTTTGAAACGCGCGACGACTCGCGCAACAACTGGTGGGTAGCCCTGCTGACCGGAGGCGAGGGCTGGCATAACAACCACCATGCGCATCCCGTATCGGCCAGCCACGGAATGGCGTGGTACGAAGTAGACATCAACTATTGGGGCATTCGCCTACTCGGGTTTTTGGGGTTTGCCAAGCGCATCAAGGTGCTCGGACCTAAGGCAGGACCTGCGCGCGTCCTGCACGGCTAGACTGCCTGCGCTCACCTTACAGTAACTCTGATTCCGCGACAATTGCGGGGACTTCCACTCCAAAGTAGACTCTTAACTTTGTTGGAGGAACTGCATGCTTCGTCGGACCCGCCTGATATTTACGCTGGCACTCGCCTTCGCGTTCTGCCCGCTTGCGCCGCCTTCATCGGCGCAGCCGAGCGTGGGGCGCGTCACCATTGACGCGCACGCGGCATCAACTCCCTTTCCTCACTTCTGGGTGCAGATGTTCGGCTCCGGACGCGCGGTTCTTTCCATGCGTCAGAGCTATCGCGACGATATGCACGCGGTGAAGCAAGTCACCGATTTCAAGTATGTTCGCTTCCACGCTATCCTGCATGACGAGGTTGGCGTCTACGATGAAGATGCGCAAGGCCAGCCGATCTACAACTTCTCCTATGTAGACCAGATTTATGACAGTTTGCTGGCGAACGGCGTGAGACCCCTTGTGGAGATCAGCTTCATGCCCAAAAAGCTGGCATTTGCGGCCGGATTTCCATGCCTTCTGGTACAAGCCGGTTGTGTCTCCGCCGAAGGATTACCCCAAATGGGATGCGCTCGTGACTGCATTCGCGAAGCATCTGATCGACCGTTATGGCATAGACGAGATCTCACAATGGTATTTCGAAGTTTGGAAGGAGCCCAATATCGATTTCTGGACTGGGACGGCCCGCGCAGCAAACCTATCTTGAGCTGTACGATCACACGGCGCGCGTTGAAGGCGGTGAATCAGCGGATTCGCGTGGGAGGGCCGGCAACCGCGCAGGCGGCGTGAGTGGATGCGATGATTGCGCATACAACGCAGAACAATGTTCCGTTGGACTTTGTCTCGAGGCACGTTTACGGCAATGACAGCTCGAAGGATGTGTTTGGAGATGACCGGCATATTGCTCCACATCAGATGGTCTGCGAGGCGGTGGCGAAGGCTCAAAAACAGATTAGGGCGTCGGCCCGGCCAACGATTCCACTGATCTGGAGCGAATTCAACGCGACATATGCGAATGAATCGGAGATTACTGACTCGATCTACATGAGACCGTGGATGGCCGATACCATCCGGCAATGCGCTGGCAAGACCGACATGATGTCGTACTGGACATTCTCCGATGTCTTCGAAGAACAAGGCGTCATCAAAACGCCTTTCTATGGAGGCTACGGCTTAATGGCCATGAGGGGCATCCCTAAGCCGGCCTTCAATGCCTTTGCCTTACTACATGAGTTAGGCGATGAACGAATTGCCGAAGCTAAAGATGACGTCCTGGTCACGCGCCGCAATGACGGCTCGCTGGCGATCGCCGTATGGAATCTGGTTGAGCCTACGGCGACGAGTCCGGACAAGACTTTCACCCTAGATCTGAAGAACGCCCCGAGCGCGTGTGCGACTATCCGCCGCGTCGACGCTGCGCACGGCGATACCCTTGCCACATGGCAAAAGATGGGCAGTCCGCGCTCGCTGAGTCAGGCGCAGATCACCGCTCTCTGGGATGCTTCCAAAATCGGCGGGCCCGAAGTGCGCGCACTCGAGGGAAATCAATTGACGCTCACAGTGCCGACAAAGGGCCTGGCAGTTATCGAAATCCGCTAAAGCACGTGGGCCTAAACTGTTTCGAGGTGAGTGAAGAAACGAATCGGCACTTCGATGTACTTGTACTCGGAGCGGGCGCGGCGGGGCTGATGTGCGCCATTGAGGCTGGCCGGCGAGGACGGCACGTCGCCCTTCTCGAGCGCGCCGAACGTCCGGGCAAGAAAATCCTCATCTCCGGCGGTGGACGGTGTAACTTTACGAATCTGCACTGCCGGCCGGAAAACTTCCTCTCGGAGAATCCGCATTTTGCCAAGTCGGCGCTGGCTCGCTACACGCCGGCGGATTTCCTAGCTCTGGTCGAAAAACATCACATTCCATGGCACGAGAAGAAGCTAGGACAGCTGTTTTGCGATCGCGCTTCGAGCGACATACTTGAAATGTTGCTGACGGAGGCTACAGAAGGGGGAGTCGCTCTTTTTTGCGGCACAGGAATCGTTGAGGTTCGAAGAGACGACGGGTTTTATCTGCGAGCGCAGAGCGGCGAGTTTCGTGCCCCCACACTTGTCGTCGCCACCGGCGGTTTGTCGATTCCGAAGATGGGGGCGACTGGTTTCGGGTATGAGATTGCCCGCCAATTCGGCATCAAGATCGTTGAACCACGTCCTGCGCTGGTTCCTTTTGTGCTTGCCTCTGAGGATCAACAGCGGCTGTGCGATCTTTCCGGCGTTTCGGCCGGGGTCATCGCATCGATCGGCCGCCAGCGATTTGCGGAATACCTGCTGATCACGCATCGCGGCTTCAGCGGTCCAGCGATTCTGCAGATTTCCTCTTACTGGAAGCACGGAGAGGCGGTTCTGCTCGATATGGCACCCGGCAAGAGGCTGGCTGCCCTTGATTCGCCCACAGCCCGTCGCGATCTCAACACGCTGCGCCCCCATCTTCGTACGCTTCTTCCGCAGCGGCTGGCGGACCGCATGCTGGAACTCGAACCGCCGCCGGCCTGGAGCAATCATGCGCTCGAGGTGTGGGAAGAGCGCTGGCACCATTGGCGGATTACTCCGGAGACAACCGAGGGTTTTGCCAAGGCTGAGGTGACGGCAGGTGGAGTAGATACGGCGGAGCTCTCAGCGAGGACCATGGAAAGCCGCGTACAGGGACTCTTCTTTATTGGTGAGGTCGTGGATGTCACCGGTCATCTAGGCGGGTTCAATTTTCAATGGGCGTGGGCTTCGGGCGCTGCCGCGGGGCGCGCAGTCTGATTCGGACCCGCGCTAAATCTATTGTTGGCAGTAAAATAGACTTACACCATTTTGGAAAAGATGACATGCCCACGCAATTTGAAAGTGCTTTGACTGCAATGCTCGAAACCGCCGCACGTGAAGCGGGTTTAGCCGTGCTGACGGCTGAGGCCGGCACCGACTTCAACCACCATCCCACGGCCAAATTCCGCCTGGGACTAACGGCGGATGCAACTCCCGAGAAGACTTTGCAACTGGAGTTGAGCGAGGCCTTCGACTTCCGTAAGCCCGAATTGCTTCCGGAAATGACATCGTATCTGCGCGAAGCCGCACACCGGCTCAGGAATCCGCGGCCCGATGCCTACGTCACGCTGGCTGGGCTACCGGTCAGCTTCGGCGGCTTCGGCTGGCCCTTCCATCGCTCGAACTCCGGCGCGGATACCTATATCGTTCATGGAGGAGTGCACCTGCAAGATGGCGAAGCTTCGCCGCTGCACGCCAAAGTGTCGGCAAGCATGACTGTGACCTTCGCCGAAATTGTGGCCGCGCCCGAGCAGCCCTACGCCGAGACTTTTATCTACAACGCAATTCGCAAGACGCTCGACCAGGGCCAACTGGAAATGCTGAAGAGCGGCAACCGCCAGCCGGTTCCGGTGACGACTCGTTACTATTCGCGCTGGCAGAAGAAGTTTTTCTTCACTGACACCACGGACGAAAGCCGGATGGACTTCCTGACGCTGAAGGTCTACTGGTTGTCCGGCGTGTTGGGCGGAAACCAGCCAGTCTGGATCAGCGATCCCCGAGACGCACAGTATTTAAACACGACTTCGGAAGAATTAGCGCGCATGGCAGCCGATCTTTCGCGCCAAGGTTTGCTGAGCCTTGCGGGAGACGCCGCCAAAACCACACTCACGCTGATGGCTCGCGCCGAGCAGTATCATGCCATGCTTACCAATGCTCTCGCGGCTACCAAGCCGGAGTTTAACGAAGAGATGCGGCACGGCCATACGAATATGTAGCGCTGAGCTGTGCCGTCATGCCACCTAGGTGGCCCCGCCGATCGAGACAGAATCGCAGCAATGGCCTCAGATTGACTGCGAGACTCTCTCCGATAGCGTAAGCCAGCGGCAGGGAGCTTCTTCTTGCGCCTTACGGCGCTTTTCTGACCCAACGCAATGTACTCCCCGTCAAACTGGCGGGCTCCGGACAACGCCACGACACAGCCGAGGCATCTCTTCAGAATGTCGGGGGTGGCAATGGATCTCAAGCAAGTGATTGTGGTTGTGGTCGCCGTAATCGCGGTGCTGATCATCGCGTGGGCGGTTGTGCGCAAGCAGCGAACAGCGAAATTGCGCGGCAAGTTCGGCCCCGAATACGATCGGGCGGTACGTGAGATCGGTCAGACCAAGGCGGAGTCGGTCCTGCTGGAACGCGAAAAGCGGGTAGAGAAGTTTCCAATCCGGGAGCTTTCGGCGGAAGAACGTGAGCCTTTCGTAACCGAGTGGCGGATCGTGCAGTCGCGCTTTGTAGACGACCCACAGGGGGCGGTCGCCGATGCCGACGTGCTGGTGAACCGGTTGATGCAGGCGCGTGGGTATCCGATGAGCGACTTCGAACAGCGGGCAGCCGACATATCTGTCACTCACCCGCGGGTCGTCGATAACTATCGCGCTGCCCACATGATTGCCGTTCGGTACCAGCAAGGGCAAGCCACTACCGAGGACTTGCGAACTGCGATTATCTATTATCGTTCGCTCTTTGACGAACTGCTGCAGCCAACGCCCGCAGTTGTTTATGAAAAGGAGGTCGCATGATGGCTGACCGCAACAAAACAGAAGACCAGCACACAACCGTATCACAGGACAGGAGCAACGTCACACCAATTGGCAACGTGACGCCGCTGCTTTCTGACACCGAAGTGGGCGCCCTGCGCTCCCGTTGGAGCAACGTTCAGGCAGTGTTCGTAGATGAGCCGCGCCGCTCTGTTGAGGAGGCTGATGCGTTGGTCGCGACTGTGATGCAGAGGCTCACCGAGGGCTTTGCCAACGAGCGCAGCTCGCTCGAAAAACAGTGGGACAACGGCGACAATGTTTCCACAGAGGACCTCCGCGTAGCACTCCAGCGCTATCGGGATTTCTTTGGCCGCCTGCTCAACGCAGCTTAGGGCATTGACGGGTTCTGGCTGAAATAACAAGGTGCGCCGAAGGGGTTGCCATGTGGGCAGCTCCCTTCATTTTTGTGAAGGATTTTCGGCTCGGTGAGAGTTGCCGAGGTAAGAGCTACGAACTAATGGCCAATGTTGCAGTCTTCGCCCCGCAGCGACCGCAATAATTCGACCCTGCCGGAATGACGGCTCCGCAGGCTGCGCACGACTGGATCGGGACGGTTGGCGCAGGATTCACGGCAGGAGCTGCCGCAGCCAGCTGGGAGGCGAAATACGTCGCCAGAGCCAGGTTGAACTGGCGGATGCGACCGGGCATAAAGAAACATTCTACAAAGCTGACAATCGTGGGAATGCCTGTCCAGCAAAATATGATGTAAAGAATGCCCAGCCCTGGCCGACGCAGATAGAACTGGTGCGCCCCAAAGGTTCCCAAGAACAGGGCCAGCAGCACCCCGACAACCTCGTCCTTCTGCCAGGCAGACATCTGCGCCTGAAAAAACGCGCGTTGCTCATCGTTCCAGTTGGCCGTCATTACCGGAGTGGCGACGATCATTGGATCTCCTTTCGACCGCAGCTGGGGCAAGGAGCCCACGGTCTTATTTCTGAATATTGTTGCTGGAAAAGGATACGCAAAATTTCGGGGACCTGTTCATCTTTCTGGCCAAGTCTTTTTCACTCAGGTTATCGTGGTTCTGTCTGGAACCTGCACCTACCCCGAAAGAACTGTCGACCGCATGAATTCGGCCTCAATAACGCGATCCCGCCGTAGCCTGCTTACCGACGAGCCGCTCATCCTGCTCGCACTGGTCCTGGCGGGGCTCTACTTTGCCCGGGAAGTGCTCATTCCCCTGGCCATGGCGTTGACACTCAACTTTCTGCTCACTCCGGCTGTGATCTTCTTCGAGCGATTACGGCTGCGGCGGGTTTCCTCCGTCATGCTGGTGGTCCTCATGGCCTCGGCCGTGGTTGGCGGTGTGGGCTTTATCGTGATGCGGCAGCTGATTGGCGTGGTAAACGAGCTGCCGAACTACAAGAGCAATATCAACGACAAGCTGGCCGCGCTTCACGCTCCGACCAGCGGTCCGCTGAGCCAGACGTTTACCAACATCCGGGAACTAAACGAGACTCTCAGCAACGACCAGAATACGGCTGCCGCTGGGGCAGCAGGTTCGAGTCCGGTTCATAATGGACGCCGCCCGCGAGAGCAAACGCGCCCGCAGGCAGAGCCGAGTTCTCAGCCGACGCCGGTCGTGGTTGTGACTCCGCCGGAAACGAGCCGCCAATACCTCAGCGAACTGCTCAAACCCGTGGTAAAGCCGCTGGGGACGTTGGGGATGGTTCTGATCTTCACCTTTTACATGCTCCTCAAGCGGGAAGACCTGCGGAATCGGCTGCTGCTGGTCGCCGGAGTGGGTCGGCTAAACCTGATGACGCAGGCGCTGAACGACGCCGCGGAGCGTATTAGCCGCTATCTGGTGATGAACGTGCTTGTGAACGCAAGTTGCGGAGCGATCGTTGCTATTGCTCTCTACCTGCTGCAAGTACCCTATGCCACGCTCTGGGGCGCACTGTTTGCCATTCTGCGCATGGTGCCGTATGTCGGATCGCTGATTGCCGGAGTGGCGACCGTCGGATTCACGCTTGCGGTCTTCAGTACCTGGTGGCATCCGCTGTGGGTGTTCCTGTTGTTCGTGGTGCTTGAACTTGTCGTGAGCAATCTCGTGGAACCTTACCTCTACGGCAGTCATACTGGTATCTCCGCGCTGGCACTTGTGGCCATGGCCATTGTCTGGACTCTCTTGTGGGGATGGGCCGGCCTTGTCGTCTCGACTCCACTCACGGTCTGCCTTATTGTGTTCGGGCGCTACGTGCCACAGATGTCTTTCCTCCACATTTTGCTGGGAGAAGAAGCGGAGCTGGGTCCAGAGGCGCATTTCTACGAACGCTTGCTGGCCATGGATCAGACGGAAGCGCGTAGCATCGCGGACCGCTTCCTCGAAGGCCGTGGCCTTGTCGACCTTTACGACGAGGTCATCATGGCGGCGCTCATCATGACCGAGCAGGATAAGCACAAAGGCGTTCTGGACGAGGTCCGCAGCTCCTATCTCTTCCAGAGTGCGACTGAACTGGTTGCCGAGCTCTCCGATTACAGACCTCCGCCAACCGGCGATCCGGCCTGCGATCCGAATGCAGCACCAATCCGGGCCAATCCCGTTGTCTGCGTTCCAGCCAACGACCAGGCCGATGAGATTGCGGCAACGATGCTGGCTCAATTGCTGGAACAGTGCGGCCACAAGACGCTGATGTTGCCGTCGGCGGCGCTGGCTCCCGAGATTCTTTCCCGGCTAGCCGAGGAGGAGGGCACAATACTGTGCATTTCGGCGGTGCCCCCTTTCGCCTTCGCCCACGCACGTACCCTTGCGCTGCGCCTGCGACAGAGCGTGCCTGAGAACCGCATTATTGTGGGTTTGTGGAATACAAGCGGCGACAGAGATGCACTTCGCGAGCGCTTTGGCCAAGCACGTCCATATATGGTGGTCACAACATTGCGCGAGGCACTCGCTCAGGTATTGGAGTGCGACCAGCAAACAGCGGCGGCCGCCCGCCGGAGATCGGCAGCGCTAGAAGCAGCGAGGAATTGACTGCCGCTATCCAGATGAAAAAGTATGCACAGGGAGAGCAACAGAACACCTCCAGCGATCTGTAATTATGCTCGAACAACTGGCTCTCAGCTCATACCATCAATCTCGTGACGCAGTTGCCACGGATCGCAACTCGGCGAGACGCGTAGGCTCGAAGCAACAAAAGATCAATGAATTTTCTATCCGGCGGTATAATCGGGTTCTTTTTCGGCTTCTTCTTCGGGGCGGGCTGCGCGCTGGCTCTGATGTATGCCATCTACTCCGGCGGATATCGCAAGGCGTTGGAGGACTCATTGCGCGAAGAGAAATCGAACTTATACCGGAGATGGCTCCCACATGCTGAGAAGCAGCTCGAGAAAGAACGCTTGAAGACCAAAGGCAACGTTTCGCCGTCTAACCAGGCAGAAGAGAATATTGGGCAGAAGTGAAAGTGGAGGCAGCGGGTGAACGGATGCATTTGGCGTGGGCTGATTCTGGCCCTGGCTGCGACACCGGGCTGCGCGATGGCGCAAACTGGCTTTGAAGGTGCTGTGAGTATGAACATGCAGGCAAAGGGTCAAAGCTTTCCTGTGGATTTTTCCATTAAGGGACACAAGGCCCGCGTGGAGATGCAGACGTTGGGCCACACGAGCATAGTACTTATCGATTTCGATTCCCATGAGCAGATCATTCTGATCCCCGAGCTAAAGTCTTATATGGTGCGCGGTGGCGACCAGCAAGGTAAATTGTCCACCTCGACACCGCCGAAGATCACCAGACTGGGAACCACGGAAACCTTTGCCGGACACACCTGCCAGGACTACAGACTTGAGAGCGAAAAATACTCCGGGACAGCGTGCATGACGAAAGAGTTCGGAGACAATCCACTAGCCGCTGCAATGAACGGCCCCTTGGGGAGCGCGCTAAGCGGAGATGAGGCGCTTAAAAAGGCGGGCATGCCTTTGAAAGTGACTCTCACCTTTAATGACGGAGACAAACAGGGAGATACGGCCACCGTCGAGGTGACAAGAATTGCGCAGGGTGCGGTTGACGATGCGGAATTCCTTGTGCCGAATGGATGGCACAAGCTCAGCGGATTATCGGGAATGCCGAAATAGCTGTCTGATCGGTTTTCATTGAACCAGCTGAAACACAATGACATCCTAATAATCCGTTTAGGTGAAGCAACCCCAGTAAGTTGCATCGCATTCCACAGAAGTAGCATGGCCAACGTTACGGTCGCGCAGCTACCTTGTTCTGTTTGAGAAATGCTTTCTGGGGGGAACAAATTTGCAGGTTCTGTGCATGGCCACCAGTGAGAGCGCGGACGTGATTTGCAGGGTTTGCGGAGAGAAATACAAACTGTATTTTGAGCGGCAGTCACAGGCTGAGCGGGAAGAAGCTGTGGCGCTCGTTATACAGGCACTTGTGAATCACCATGTAACGGCGGATGGACGATCGGCGCATCCGCAAAAACCCTTTAATATACCGGAGTGGTCGGGGCCGGCAGAATGGTCCGCCGCGGCGCTGCTGGGCGGCGCCCCAAATTGGGCTTGAACCAGCCCGCGCAATTTAGATGTGCATAACCTCGGCTTCCTTGCGCTTGCTCATCTCTTCCATGCGCCTGATCTCGTCATCCGTGAGCTTCTGCATCTCTTCGAGCGCGCGCTTCTCCTCATCTTCAGAAATCTTTTTCTCCTTGGCAGCCTTCTTAATGGCGTCGTTACCGTCACGGCGGATGTTTCGCACGGCGGTGCGGTGTTCTTCGAGCACCTTGTTCAAGTGCTTGACGACGTCGCGGCGGCGCTCCTCGGTCATGGGTGGTACAGGCACACGGACGATCTTGCCATCGTTCTGAGGATTGAAGCCGAGATCAGAGGTGCGTAGAGCCTTCTCTATCTCCACGATGATGCTGGGATCCCAGGGCTGAATGACGATCATGTTAGCGTCGGGCGTCGTGAGCTGGCCCACCTGATTGAGCGGCGTGGGTGTGCCATAATAGTCGACCTTAACGTGTTCGAGCATCTGGATCGACGCGCGGCCTGTGCGGGTGGAGGCGAGGTTGGCCTGAAAATCCTGCACGGCTTTGTCCATGCGCGACTTCAGCTGCTGGAAGCTATCTTTGAGCGCGGGCATACCCGCCATTACAGAAACTGCCATGGGTTTGTCCTTCTGGTTCGGTCTTCAAGCTTTGTATTGTAATCGTGAGTGCGGATTCTAGACCAACATCCGCACACCGGTGGCAGAATCGGCTTGTTCATGCGCGTGGTAAGAGGAGCGAACGAGCGGGCCGGACTCGACGTGACGGAAGCCCATCTTCAGCGCTTCCAGTTTCATGAACTGGAATTCCTCCGGCGTATAGTAGCGCGCCATGGGCAGATGGTCGCGCGAGGGGCGAAGATATTGGCCGATGGTCAACACCTCCACGCCAACGTTGGCGAGATCGCGGTAGACATCGAGAAGCTCGTGCATCTCCTCGCCCAGGCCGACCATCACTCCGGACTTGGTAACGACGGTTGAGTCGAGTTGCTTGGAGAACTCGAGCAGGCGCATAGTCCGTTCGTAGCGCGCACCCGAGCGCACGGCACGATAGAGGCGCGGGACGGACTCGGTGTTGTGGTTGAGGATCTCGGGGTGCGCATCGACGACCAACCGGATGGCATCTTCGTTGCCCTGAAAGTCAGGGATGAGCACCTCGACCTGACAGACGGGAGCCTGGCTGCGAATTTCGTCGATAACCATGGCGAAGGCGCGGGCTCCGCCGAGGATATCGTCATCGCGATTGACGCTTGTAATTACGGCAAACTTGAGGCCCAGCGCGGCGACGGCTTCGGCGACACGGCGCGGCTCGTCGAAGTCGATAGCGTCGGGACGTCCTTTGGGCACGGCGCAGAATCCGCACCGGCGGGTGCAGAGATTACCGAGCATCATGAAGGTCGCGGTGCGGTGATTCCAGCACTCTCCGATGTTGGGGCAGTGAGCGGATTCGCAGACGGTGTGCAGATTAAGGTCGCGAGCCAGCTTCTTGAGGTTGTGGTAGTTGTCTCCGACCGGAGCGCGGGCCTTGAGCCAGTCGGGCTTGGAGACTGGGCGCTTCGGCGCGAGGTCGATCTGGATCAGGTCCGTCTGGATTGCGTTTGGTGCGGTGGCCATGAAGTTTTTATTGTATCGTTCCCGAAGTCACTTCACCCGCTCCAGTACTTCGGGCCGGATCAGGTAGAGAAAGAAGATCAGGTTCACTACGATCATGACGATCATTGGCGACTGGTGGAAGCGAAAGAGCATATAAACGCCGTAGCACATGGACAGAAAGGCCGCCGCCAGCGTGAGCGCCCAGCCCCAGCGGCGCAGCTTGAGCAATCCGTTCGCGGCGACGGCGAAGATCACACAGAGAATCATGACGCCCGGCGGCAGGCTGTGCGTGATGATTCCGATCAGGCCGAGGCCGCACAGGCCCAGCATCCAGATGCAGATGACGGCCATGCCCGGAAGCAGGCCGGCGGGCCCGGTGGGCGATGGGGCTGGAATTTGCGGGCCGGTTGGTATGGGTTTGGTCATAGGGTGTGCAGATAGGCCAGCAGATCGTTTAGCTGCTGTTCGTCCATGGTATTGCTGAAGGCCGGCATCATGTTGCGTCCGTGCAGAATTGCCGCCCGGACGCGATCATCGTTCGCAGGCGCGCCACTGGGCAAATATTTCCGTTTGTAGAGGCCCTGCAGCCCTGGTCCGCGCAGAGACTGCTCGTTGTTCGCGTAGTGGCAACGGGCGCAATGGGAGGCAAAAACCTGATGTCCGCCGGCCTCTTGCGGAGTGAGTTCGCTGAGCGGCGTGGAGGGCGGCAGCGGAGAACGGCAACCGATGAGAACAACAATTGCCAGGAGGGCGGCGATCAATTTGCAGAAGTCTGCCAATGATTGATGATAGCGAATCGGTGACAGATGATAACTAATTCGCTGCCGCGATGGCTGCGACGATCTTGTCTATCGCGAGGCGCGCGGCATCGCCGGTGGGTGCGTGATTGTTGCTCAGGATGGAAAAGGCCACGGTGCGTCCGCTGGCGGCGACGAGATATCCGCTAAGAGCGTTAACTTCGGAGAGCGTTCCGGTCTTAGCGAAGACCTTCCCTTTGAGTGCAAGGTCGGTGAAGCGGCCAGCTAGGGTACCGTCCACTCCGCCAACGGGAAAACTTGCGCGCCAGGCCGCTCCCCAGCTCTGGCGGTTGGCGTAGGTTAACAAATGGGTGATAGCGCGAGGCGTGATCAGGTCCTGCGGCGATAGGCCGGAGCCGTCGTAAAAGATGAATTCGCCGGGATCGACCCCCGCGTCAATCAGAAACTGACGCACAACCCGGGTTCCCTGCGCAATCGATCCGTCACCGCCTTCAAGGCGGCCGAGCAAGCGGAGAAAGAGCTCGGCATGGAGATTCTGGCTGACCTTGTTGGTGACAGCGATGTCCTGCTCGAAGGGCGGCGATACATGGGTAGCCAGAACGCGATTAATCCCAGCGGGCGGCTGAATGGTGCTGAGCGTGAGCGGATGCAGGACGAGCGGCTGGTCGACTTCGGCTCGAAAATCCTGTGTGTCGGCCGACAGCCGATGTTTGGCACGCGCGACGCCGGTTACCTCTATACCGTGAGCAAGTAGCATTTGCCGAAGCGCGATGACGGCGTATTCGGCTGGGTCTTCAATAGCCAACGCGACGTGCAGACCCTTCTGGTTCGTGGTCCCGTAGACGCGAACGTTCTTTGATCCCGGGTCACGGTCGATACCGGGGCTGGATGGCTGCGTACCTGGCAGCGTGGTCAGCGAAGTCTCCAGCGTGTAGTAGGGCGTGTCGGGATTCCACGGCGAGGGCTGTCCGTTGGGCGGGAAGTTCAGGTAGACGACGTTGTCATTGACCGTGAGTGCGGAAACGGGCGCGCCATAACTCCATTCCAGATCGTCCCATGCCCAACCCGAGCCGTAGCGCTCTGAGAGAAACCAGCTGTCGTCGCCGACGATGTCTCCGTCGATCACCTTCACGCCGCTCGCTGCGATCTGGTCCGCAATGCTCTGGAGGGCCACAAGAGGCGGGTTGGGGCGCTCGGTTTTTTCTTGGTAAGGGTAGCTGCGGCCGGACATGGTCGGGTCACCTGCGCCTTGCAGGATTACGCTACCGTGCAGGCGGCCTGCGGCATCCAGTTCACCCTGGGTGACGGCGTTGGTGGTGTAAGTGGTGTGCGGCGGCAATAGGGCGAGCGCGGCTGCGGTAGTCAGCAGCTTTGCGTTCGATGCAGGCTCGAAGAACTGGCCGTCGTTGAACGCGTAGATGAGGGATCCGTCGAGATTAACGACTGAGACTCCCCAGTGGGCCCGCGAAACAGCGGGACCTGAGACGATGGCGTTCACAGCCGCCGCTAATGCTCCGGATTTTTCTTTGTGCCTGGTTGGGTCGGGACTTTGCGCAGTCGCGGAGATTACGGGCACGGAGGCGACGAGGGCAATCAGGAGTGAGGCGTGGCGGAGTACGATCTTCATCTCGTGCGTTGGAATTTCATCCTTTCGCGGAGTGTAGCATTGAAGGCGCTATGGCCTTTGCACGCCGTGATGAGTTTGTGTGGCGCCTGCGCTCGCGCAGCCTGGAGTTGGACAGGCGCACGTTGGTGATGGGCGTGCTGAATGTGACGTCGGACTCCTTCTCGGACGGCAATCTTTTTCTCGATCCAAAAGCGGCGACTGCACAGGCGCTACGCATGCTCGATGATGGCGCGGATATCATGGACATCGGCGGTGAGTCCACAAGGCCGGGCAAATATGAGCCGGTAAGCGCGGAAGAGGAGCAGCGCCGCGTGCTTCCGGTGATCGAAGCGGTGTTGAAGGCGCGGCCGGAAGCGGTGCTGTCGATAGATACCTACAAAGCCTCTACTGCCGCGATGGCGATTGAGGCCGGGGCCGAGATCGTGAACGACGTCAGCGCATTTGGCTGGGATGCAGAGATGCCCTCAACCTGCGCGCGCCTTGCCTGCGGCGTCGTGCTGATGCACGCGCGCGGTAGGTCCGCGGAATGGCGCAATCTGCCTGCTCTGGCAAAGGACGAAGTGCTGCCGCTGGTAAAGCGCGACCTCGCGCAGAGCCTGCGGACGGCGCTCAACGCCGGAATTGATCGCCGCTGCATCGTGCTTGATCCCGGCTATGGCTTCGGTAAGTCGTTCGACGAAAACTATCCACTGTTGGCGCATCAGGACGAGCTGCGGGAGCTGGGCCAGCCGATCCTGGCGGGCGTTTCGCGGAAGTCATTTCTAGGCAGGAAGCTAGCTGAATTCCACGGCGGACGGGACGCTCCGATCACAGCGAGAGGCAATGCCACGATCGCCGCGACCGTGGCTGCGATTCTGGCTGGAGCGCATATAGTGCGGGTTCACGATGTAGCTCCGGCGGCGGAAGCTGCCCGCATCGCGGATGCGATCTTGAGTGCTGCATGATGTCGCCACTATGAGACGGACTTTGACACACCTAAAAATGCATGCCTTGCGGGTTTGCCTGACGCCTTCCAGCGCTTCACGATCTCATACACGATGACGGTGGCCCAGGTGACTGCGATCCATACAAACACCTCCTCGATGGGGAGCCTCGACCACGCTGTTATTCGCAAGCCGATCATCGCGTTGTCCTGAAAATTCCACCAACCATAAGGAAGGGCAAGGGTCACCTCCCAGAGCAGGCTGATGAGCAGGATGATGAACATGGTCAGGCTGAGGGCTCGCCAGTTGATGACCGGACGTGCGGTCGGAAAGAGCATAGCCGAAGGGAGAAGCGCGCCCAGCACGAGGAAGATGAAGTATTCGGGAAAGCCCGGCAGGCTGGGCACGAAGATCTTGCGGTAAAGGAAGGCAGCCGCAATTAAAACCGCCGCGAGAAACAGCGATTGGGGATGCAGGCGCAGGAGCCGGCCGAAGGTGCTGCCCTCCTCGGCGGTGCCGTGCACGGTGTAGGCCGCCAGCCAGTATTCGTCAAACCAGATATAAAGCAACAGGACCGCGAGGAAGCCAGTGAAGTAGAAGACATACTCTTCGACGGGCACCCAGCTTCCCAATGCGGGAGCCTTGATTTCCAGGGTTGCTCCCGAGTTCGGGAAGAGAAAGAAACGGCCGGCGAAGAAGAAGTCGAGCAATGCACCCAGCGGAAAGAGGATTCCGATGGTCCACCAGAAAGCTTTCTGCGAGATTCTCACGCCTTCCTGCGGAACGAACCAGAAAGCGATCACGACGATGGGCACGATGAAGAGTAGAAGACTGACGGTGTATCCGTAGGGCGACGGGTTGGGCGACATCACGATTGGGGTCGCCGATACCCGAACCGTGTGCAGCGTGAAATAAGCCGGCACGCTAATCATGACGAACATGGCAGCAACCAACCAGAAACTCATGCGTGGCGATGGCGACCTTTGGCGGTACGGCATTTGGGCTCCTTCACGGAACAATGCCAGATAGTACTCCTCAAGCAGCAGAGGGGCGCGATTGCTCGCGCCCCTCTGCTGCTGATTGTCCCTGAAATTATGCTGCTGCGGTGTTGCCGAGCGCGGCCTTAGCCTGATCCACGAGGGCAGTGAAGCCCGGGGCGTCGTTCACGGCGATGTCGGCCAGCATCTTGCGGTCGAGCTCAATGCCAGCCGTTTTAAGGCCGTGGATGAGCTGCGAGTAGCTGATGTTGTTGACCTTGGCGGCAGCATTGATGCGCACGATCCAGAGAGAGCGGTACTGGCGCTTCTTCTGTTTGCGGCCGCTGTAGGCGAACTTCAGTCCGCGTTCGACGGCTTCCTGCGCTGCCTGATAGAGCTTCGATTTTGTGAGGAAATAACCGCTGGCGCGGTCAAGTATCTTTTTGCGGCGGTCGTTGCGTTTTGTTCCACGTTTTACACGGGGCATTGGTTGGTTCTCCTTTTCGTCCTTCGTTGTGCGGCTGGAGGCAGGATGCGCTTACGGTGGCTTGCGCGGTAACCTCTTCACTCGCTTGCTTCCCTGATCGCTCGGCTTTAAAGCCGGGGGCCTTTGGCCCTTGCACTTGAAATGCAGATCAGGCGTAGGGAATCATGCGCGCGACCTTCGCGTGGTCGGCGTCCGATACCAGCGTGCTGTGTGCCAGCTTGCGCTTGGTTTTGGTCTCCTTCGACGTGAGGATGTGGCGCATCTTCGACTGGCCACGCATGATTTTGCCAGTGCCAGTCTTCTTGAAGCGCTTGGCTGCGCCTTTGTGTGTCTTTAATTTGGGCATGGGCTTCCTGCTTGAATCTAACGTACTTATGACTCTTTCCAGTATACGGGAAGAAGGCGAGGATGACCAGCGTAAAGGCCGATGCCGGGAGAACTGGAGCTGGTGTTTTCCGGCGCGAACGAGGCCTCTATTCGATCGACAAACGAAAAACAGGGCGTGCCTTCCGCGCTGTCGTGCTATTCTCGGCTCGCCCATGCCTGACACGACTACAGTCATCGCTCCCGACGACCCGGTTCTGAGCCGGCTCGAAGACCAAATCGGCTGGTACGGCCGCAAGAGCCAATCGGCGCAGCGAAAGTTCAAACGTATCAAGGTAGTCGAAATCCTGGCCGCGGCCGTAATCCCTCTCTTGACCGGACTGAAGTTTCCGCATGTAGCGCTGGTGATTGGAGCGCTGGGGGTTCTGATTACGACCCTTGAGGGCATACTGCATCTCAATCAGTATCAGCAGATCTGGACCGTATACCGCTCGACATGCGAAGGGCTGCTGCACGAGAAGTATCTCTTCCTGGCTCTTGGCGGGCTCTACGCCAATGCCGCCAATCCGCGGGCGCTGCTGGCCGAGCGCATCGAGGCCACCATGGCGCAGGAGAATGGACAGTGGGTATCGTTGCAACAGCAGAACGACAAATCACAAGGTTCAGGAAGCCAGGGCCTTACTTCTTAGGAGCAGGCCTAGGACGCTCGCGCTCAAACGTATATTGAAACTCGTTGCTCCTTGGCTTCGATGTTGCGTCGGGCCACCAAGTGTTCTTTACAGTTACACCCAGTTTGCCATCGCTCGGGCGCAGAGTGAGAGTGACAGTTCTCCGCTCGGCAACTTCCTCCGGAGTGTTCTGCGGCGTCCATTCGCCGGCGGCCTGACCGCCTTCCAGAAAGACAGTATGCATACTCCAGCTGCATTCTCCCTGTGGGCATTTGCCAAAGGGCTCAACGTTGTAGCTGGGTCCGAAACCGTTGATCTGCAGCTCTACGAGCGAGTCCGCACCGTTCTTAACCTCGGTATTACGCCAGACGCCAGCCAGGCCGGTGGCCTCCTCGCGCGGGGATGGCTGCGCAGCTGGAGCCGTTTGCTGCGCCGGGCTGGCATCACCCATCTTCTGTGCCGGTTGAGAGTCCGGCCTTCGATTGGCAACAAAATATCCGATGACAGCAAGCAGCAGCACCGCGGCCGCCCCGCCCAGGATCAACGGGAGGCGGGAGATCGACGCAGGTGCGGGTGGTTCAGAGGAGATCGGCGGCGGGAGCTGTACGGGAACTGTAGCGTGCACGGGCTCGGTCGCTGTCGCGCTTGACGTCGTGACGTACTGCTTCAGGGCGTTGATCAGAAGCTGCACATCGGAGTTCCAGCGGGCGTGCGAGATTTCGACGCTATTGCGGTAGGCGAGATCCTTAATGTTATCGGGAAGCTGATCGGGATGCGGCATGCGCGCTTCATGCACCAACACCGGGATGACGGCGATGTTCCGGGCCAATGAGGAGGCTATCTCGAGCCGTACAAAGTCGTTGGCGTCATTGAGCCTTGGCTGCCCGCTGGGCCCGGTGATCGTTGCCCACTGTGGTCCGATAACCGCAAGAAAAACGCCGCAACTTGAGACGTTGTCGTCGATGGCTTTGCGGAAGTCTAGACCGGGAGCGATTCCTGCTACGTCCATGAAGACGGAGTCATTGCCGTAGTTACGGACGAGATCGTCGTAGAGCCTTCCCGCTTCGCCCTCCGCGTCATCGCGGCGGTAGCTGATAAAAATCGCACGCTTCACCCAGGTTCATCCTCCGCGACCGCAGATATATCAGAATGAATCGCAGTGCGGTCGTGGTTAGGATAGGCGGAGATCGCTGATTCGGCAATGAGATACGAGCAGAATAGTGAGTCAGTTTGAAATCCATCCGGCTTTCACGAGCACTTCGAGCGCGACATCCGTCAATGGACGATTCTCATTGACGACGATAAAGTCCTCCAACTGCGCGTAGTCAAGCAGAACGTTCAACTCCGAAACACGAGCAACATATTCGCGCTGCAACACACCTGATTCGCGCATCTGTACTCGCCGTTGCATTGCTTCAACGCTGGCGGTGAGACGACAGACAACCGTGTCAGTACCCGAAACGACGTCGCGACAGAGCTCTAATTGAGCACGGCTTTCCAGAGCGCGCGCCAATAGAAAGCGCCCTACTCCGAGAGCGGCATAGTTTTCGCAGACAGATCGAAGATTGTCGTACATCACGCTGTCGTTGCTCATCGCTGACGGCAGATGGGCAAGACCGAGCGAATCCACATCAATCGCAGCGTGCGCCACGTGGCGGAGCGTGAGGATGTCCGCCGCTTCACCCAGGACCGCCGTTTTGCCCGCTCCCATCGTGCCGGTAATGATAAGTAGCTGCCGCATTTCTGCTTAAGCATGTCACGGTTTCAGCAGCCGTGCGATGGGTACCTGCCAGACGCCAAGATGTGAATGGCGCCAAAAAAAGAGGCTGCCATCTGGCAGCCTCCTGGTATCGAACGGTACGAACTCAGTCCGTTACCGTGTCTACAAACGCCTTCAGCTTGCGCGAGCGCGAAGGATGGCGCAGCTTGCGTAGCGCCTTGGCCTCGATCTGCCGGATGCGTTCGCGGGTGACCTGGAAGCTCTGGCCCACTTCTTCGAGCGTGTGCTCGGAGCCGTCCTCAAGACCAAAGCGCATCTTGATTACGCGCTCTTCACGCGGCGTGAGGGTACGGAGAACCTGCGAGGTGTACTCCTTCAGATTCACGCTGATGACGGCATCGGAAGGCGAGACGGCCTGGCGGTCTTCGATGAAGTCGCCGAGGTGCGAATCCTCTTCCTCGCCTATCGGCGTTTCGAGCGAGATCGGCTCCTGCGCAATCTTGAGGACCTTGCGGACCTTGGCGACCGGGATGTCCATGCGCCGGGCGATCTCTTCCGAGGTTGGCTCGCGACCAAGCTCCTGGACCAATTGACGCGAGGTCCGGATGAGCTTGTTAATCGTCTCGATCATGTGCACCGGAATGCGGATCGTCCTCGCCTGATCTGCGATGGCGCGTGTGATGGCCTGGCGAATCCACCAAGTGGCATAGGTCGAGAATTTGTAACCGCGACGGTACTCAAACTTGTCCACCGCCTTCATCAGGCCGATATTGCCTTCCTGAATCAGGTCGAGGAACTGCAATCCACGGTTGGTGTACTTTTTGGCGATCGAGACGACGAGGCGAAGGTTGGCTTCAATCAGCTCCCGCTTCGCGTGCTCGGCGTCCATGTCGCCCTGGATCATCTCGCGCTGCGTGCGCTTGAGGTCGGCGATGGAAACACCGGCATCCTGCTCAAGCTTTTCGAGATCGATTTTGCAGTTCTTCTGCTGACGGCGGTATTCCTTCTTGAGTTCCTCGCTCTTCGACTGATCGTACTTCTGGTCGAGAGTGCGAACCTGGCGCTCAAGCGTGCGCATCACGTCGACCGTCTTGTTGACCTTGTCGAGAAGACGCTTGCGCTCCTGGTTCGTGTACTTAAACTCGCGGACAATGCGCGATACGAGGACCTTTTCGCGAGCGATCGCCCAGCGGGTCTTGCGATACTCTCTGGCTTTGGTCTTGGGGTTGAGGGTAGCAAGCTTCTCTTCGTGAGCAGCAGCCTTCTTCTGGTGCTTCACCAGCGCGTCAATGCGACCGACGGTCTGGCGTACCCTCGCCTGAAGTATCTCTTCGGTGATCTCCTCTTCGTCGAAGATCACCACTTCCTTGATGTTGCGCACGCCGCGCTTGAGGTCTTCGCCCAGGCCGGTGATTTCGCGGATCACGATGGAAGAGCGCGAAATCGCCTTCATCACGCGCAGCTGACCACGCTCGATACGCTTGGCGATTTCTACTTCGCCTTCGCGCGTCAACAGTGGTACCGTGCCCATCTCGCGCAGATACATGCGGACAGGGTCGTTGGTCTTTTCCAGGGTGCCCGGGGTCAGGTCGAGCTCTACATCCTCGCCCTCTTCGCCTTCACTCTCGAAAGCATCGCCGCCGAGCTTGGGGCCGCCCTCGAGAATGTCAATTCCCTGGGTGCCAATGGTGGTGATAAGATCGTCGAGATCGTCGGGCGACTGCATGTCCCCTGGAAGAAGGTCATTGACCTCACCATAGGTCAAATAGCCCTTCTCCTTGCCCGTATCGATCAGCTTCTGGATGTCATCTTCGTACTTGTCTTCAATCGCCAAGCGCGTCACGTCTCCCGCGTCAATATGTTCGGATCTGTCTGCTTGGGTCGGACAAAATGCGGTCGAGGCCGTTTGGCATTATCCCGGAGCGAAGCTATGTCGCTGGGCGGAGGCGCACGTCCACCAAAGACTTACAGAATATCATGCCAGAGCGCCGGAACTGCTACGATTTGCAGCCGTCAGCCCGATTTCTATTCGATTTTTGCAGATCCTCAGTCAGTTAGATGTAGAAAGCACGGTTTCGTTTCAAACTCAGGTGTCCGGAGCAGGTTTCAAGGACATATTCGCTACCGGGCAGAGATCATGTAGACGAGAAGTCCCACGACTCCAAATGCTCCAAGGATGACCGTTAGCAGAAAACCGCCAATCACAACGTTCGCCAGCCTTTCCTGCTCAGGCCGCGGGCGCGTGATTCCAAAGGTGGCGATGAAGGTTTCCGTGAGCCAAGAGAGCAGTTTCATGGGTTGGTGCCTTTTCAGAAGCAAACGGCAAGCGAGATTAAACTAATTAGAATCTTATACTTGCTGAAAAAATGTAGGCGGTGTCATTTTGCATTTGGTTCCGATTCCTTGAGCAGTTCGGCGAGGTAGCCCTGCCAGATGGCAGGCAATGTATGCGTTCCGTGCCCACGAGTCTCCTCGGTAATGGGCAATAGCACAAATTTGCCGCGCGGAACTTTTTGGATCGCCCCGGGTATGATGTTCAGCTCCGGAGGATTGATGAAGTCGTCGGCCGAGTTGATGGCCATGACAGGCACAGTGATGGCAGCGAGTTTTGCCGACGGATCGTAGTTGCGCGACGCATTGAACTGATAAAGAAAATCGTTGGCGTCGGTGGAGGAAAAGTGGGTGCGAACGAAATTGTCCAGATAGGCGTCTGCCTGATCGCGCGTCGGAAAGTGCTCCTGCATCTGAAGCGGACTCGAACCCATAATGAGGAGCATATATAGCGCCGTTTTCAGGCCTAGAGGCTGAGCTGTGTAATCGCCGTTGTTCCATGCGGGATCGTTGCGAATTCCATCCATAGCCATCTTCCGCATCATACGGTTGCGTCCGGCGAGCTGGACGGGCAGGCAGGCAAGCGGCATAAGGGCGTCGCTAAAGCCGGGGTAGGTTTCTCCCCAGACCCAACTATGCATGCAACCCATCGAGGTACCGAGGATCAGCCGCAGGTGATCGACGTGGAGGCCCTCGGTGAGCAAAAGATGCTGGGCCGCGACCATGTCGTCATAGTCGTAGTTGGGGAAGCGCGCATGCATGCCGTCGCTGGGCTTGGAGGAGCCTCCGTGGCCGATGCCGTCGGGCAGGATGATGTAGTATTTTGCCGCATCGAGCAACTGTCCGGGTTCGAATAACACGCCTGCAAACTGCGGCCCCAGGAATTGGGCGCCTGTTCCGCCAGTGCCGTGCAGGATGAGCACCGCGTTCGACACATGACCTTCGGCATCGCGCTTCGGCGAGCCAAGCGTGCGATAGTGCAGGCGGAGTTCAGGGAGGGTTTCTCCGGAGCCGAATTTGAAGTTGTGAGCGGTGTAGTCTCCCTGTTGAATGGGAAGAGCAATTTCGGCCTGGCGGGGAGTTCCCTGCTGGGCATCGCAGACCGGCAACGTCAAGACCACCAGCATAGCGGCAAGAGCAGACTTCAGGATGTACATTACGAGTGCCCTCAGTCGAGTTCGCGGAGTCTCCGCGCGATTTCGTGAATTTGACGGGTCAAGGTTAGCACTTGTTCGCTTCGTCCCTGGCGCTCAGCCTCCTGCAGGTCGGTGCGGAGAAGACGCTGTTGTTGTTCGAGCGAGCTTCGTCGAATTGTCGCAACGGTTTCCTCCACGTTTTCCAGCGAAGGCTCGGCTCCGTGTACAGAGACGAAGACTGCGGCCAACAACTGGCGATATTCGGGTTCGGAAAGGCATTGCAGGGGATCGGCGTTATATTCCCGTGTCCGCAACTGGGTCAGAATGTCGTGAACGTCGGCGCGCATCTTGGCGAAGTCTGATTCGTGCTCGCGCCAGGAGGCCTCGGCGACGCGATAGATTTCGCTGGATTGCTGCGAGGAAAATGCCTGCAGAAGAATCTGTTCGGCGCGGGTAAGGGGTGAGGCCTGGGTGCCAATCGAATCCCGTCGCTTTGAGGCAGCCTGTTTCAGCTCTTCCCGAACCAGGGCCGAGTCAATGCCTAGCTTCTGTGCGGCGTCGGCAGCAAATTCATCACGCGCAATACGGCTAGGCATGCGCCGGATGTGCGGCAGCAGGAAATTCAGCGCCTTAATCTTGGCTTCGGGCGTGCGGGGAGGGAAGAGCTGGCGGGCGCGGTCGATCAGGTACTCCTGATGACGGGGCGCGGTACGGAGGGCGTCCATGTACGCTTTGGTGCCTCGTTCTCGGATATAGCGGTCTACGCTTCTGAATATAGGAACATTAGCATCAGCTTTCCCAACGCCGCGCTCACGGATGTAGCGGTCGGGATCGAGGCCGCCTTCGAGCGCAACGACCTTGACCTCGAAACCCTCTTCGGTGAGCAGGGCAATGGACTTCTCGGCGGCGTTGGCCCCGGCGGTGTCGGGATCGAAGTTCACGATGACCCGCGTGGTGTAGCGGCTAAGCAGCCTTACCTGCGCCTCAGTAAATGCGGTTCCACTAGTGGCGAGGACGTTGGTAATTCCAGCAAGCCAGGCCGAGATGCAATCCATCTGTCCTTCAACGAGCACAGCAAAGTTGGCTTCACGGATGGGCTGGCGAGCCTTGTCGAGATTGAAGAGGACGTTTCCTTTTGTGTAGAGCGAAGTCTCGGGCGAGTTGAGATATTTGGGTCCTGCTTTGTCGCCACTTTCAAGGGCGCGAGCCGTGAAGGCGATAATGCGGCCCGATTCGTTAGCGATCGGGAATGTGATTCGCTTGCGGAAGCGGGAATAGAGCGGTCCGGGGGTGCCGTCTTCCTGCGGCTTGAAGGAGAACAAGCCGGACGCGCGCAGCGTCTCGGTGTCGGCAACGGATTGCAGACGGTCGCGCAGAGCGTGGAATGATTCGGGCGCGTAGCCGATGCGGAATTTGGCGACCCCTTCGTCGGTTAGTTCGCGGCCGGTAAGGTACTCACGTGCCAGCGCCCCCTCGGGTGAGCGGAGCTGTTGCTCGAACCATGTTGTCGCGAACTCGTGCAGTTCAATCAGCTTGGTTCGCTTGCGGCTTTCTGCGGCTTCTTCGGGTGATGAGAATTCTCGTTTGGGCAGGGGGATGCCGCACTTTATAGCTATAGTTTTTGCCGCTTCGGGAAAGCTAACGTTTTCGATTTTTTGGATGAAGGAGAAAACGTCTCCCGACTGGCCGCAGCCGAAGCAGTGATAGAACTGGCGGCCCACATGCACCGAAAACGATGGGCTTTTTTCTGAGTGGAAAGGGCAAAGGCCGGTGTAGTTCTGTGCGCCCGCCTTCTTGAGGCGCACGTATTCGCCGATGATCTTGAGGATGTCAGCTTGCTGCTTGACGGTCTGAGCGAAGTTGTCGGCCATGATGCCAATCTGAGTTTAGCTCGCTGGCGGTGCCTGACTTAATCAGACCCGTTTTCCATTCGCCACTTTTCTGAATCTATTAGATGTATATGCATCTAATTAGATTATGACGGCGCCATTTATCCCGACCCTCCCCTGTATGTGCGCCAGCCTTCGGCGCGCATCGCGGTTGCTCAGCCATCTCTATGAGGATGCGTTGCGGCCACTGGGAATGCGGGCCACCCAGTTCACAATCCTGCAATCGCTCTCCCTGGCGGGAGAAGTGACGCAGGGTCAACTGGGCCAGATGCTGGGGATGGACAGCACCACCCTGACCCGGACTTTGACCATCATGAGCCGGGAAGGCTGGCTTGCGAGGCGGCGAGGCGAGGATCGCCGGGAGTGGCGAATCCGGCTCTCGAAAGAGGGCGAGTTTCAATTCAAAACCGCGCTACCACACTGGCAAAAGGCGCAGGACGGATTACGCGGTCTCCTTGGAAACCGGCTGTCAGACAATCTGATGGCGCTCACGAATGAAATAACGAAATCACTTACGGAATAAGGAGAACTGCTATGGCGAACGCGAAGTATGGCAAGCTCACAGCCGGGCTGATCGGCGCCTGGTTCATCGTTTCTCTCACGGCCTCGGCCCTGCATGTATTCAACACCGATCCCAGCCGCCCGCCGCTTCCGCTGGGTCTGGCGGTGGTGATTCCAATTGGCCTATTTATGCTCTGGTATGCGGCGTCAAAGAGGTTTCGGGAATTCGTGCTCAATTTGAACCCGCGGACGCTGACCTTTGTACATTCGTGGAGACTCGTCGGATTTACGTTCCTGGTGCTGTACAGCTATGGCATCCTACCGGGCCTGTTCGCATTGCCTGCAGGTTGGGGAGACATCGCGATCGGAGCGACTGCACCTTTCGCGGCCATGGCGCTGGCCAACCCCGGCCGCCGGAGGATCTTCATCGTCTGGCAGGCGCTTGGAATTCTGGACCTGGTTCTAGCGGTTGTCACGGGCACGGCTGCCCGGCTGATCGACCCGCGGGGGATCCCGACAACCGCAATGTCGATGCTCCCGATGAGCCTGATTCCGACGTTCGCCGTTCCGCTGCTGCTGATTCTGCATATTATCTGCATTTCCCAAGCTCGGCGATGGCCTGAGGAAGGTTATGCGGGTGTTCCGAAGCAGATTCCGTCTACGGCTGTCTAAGACGCGGGCTGACTCAGGTGGGAGCGCGAGGGCGGGCGCCTACTTGCGCTTCCACCTGACGCCGTCTTTCGAGTCTTCGATCACAATTCCCTTTTCCGCGAGCTCATTGCGGATCTGGTCGGCGAGAGCGAAGTTGCGGGCGCGCTTGGCTTTGGTGCGCCTGTCGACCAGTGCTTGTATCTTGTCGTCGCTTAGATCGCGTTGAGCGAGAACCTCGGGCGCGGCTTCGTACAGGCGGCCTTCGCGCTCGGCCCAGTCGAGGGCGAAGCGGGTCGCTTCCGCGTCGTGGTCTTCGAAAACAGCGAATACCTGATCGAACCGGTTTAGGACTTCGAGGATATGAGGAACGTTTTCCGCTCCGAGGGTGCCGGCATCAATAGCGGCGTTCCCGGCACGGACAAGGTCGAAGATCGCTGCACGGGCCTCTGCGGTGTTGAGGTCGTTCGCGAGCGCTTCGCAGAAGGTATGACCGGAGCGTGAGGTGTCGGCGGCGAGCTCGGCGTTGAGCGCGGGAACAGTCGCCGCGGTGCGGACCCGTTGATGAAAAGTGCGCAGGCGGTCGATGGCGCCGGTCTCGGCGGCGAGGCCTTCGAAGGTGAAGTTTAGCTGCTGGCGGTAGGGTACGGAGATCAGCAGCATTCGAATGGCCGAGGCCTTGTATCCCTTGAGGAGCAGGTCGCGAAGGGTATAGAAGTTGCCCTCGGACTTCGACATCTTGCGGCCCTCGACGAGGAGGAAGCGCACGTGGAACCAGTGGCGGGCGAAGGTGGTGTGCGAGGCGGACTCGGACTGGGCAATTTCGTTCTCGTGGTGCGGGAACATCAGGTCTTCGCCGCCGGCGTGCAGGTCGATGGCGTCCCCCAGGTATTCGGTGGCCATGGCGGAGCATTCGATGTGCCAGCCTGGACGGCCAGGGCCGAGGGCGGTTTGCCAGTGATATTCGCCGGGCTTGGGGGACTTCCAAAGGGCGAAATCGCGGGCCGAGTCCTTGTCGTACTCGTCGACGTCTACGCGCGCGCCGTCCGTGATGCCGGTGAAGTCTTTCTTGGAGAGCTTGCCGTACTCGGGGAATGACGCGATGCGGAAGTACCAGGAGCCGTCGTCGGTGCGGTAGGCGAAGTCCTGCTCGGCCAGGCGCTCGATAAGGGCGACCATCGAGGGAATGTGTTCGGTTGCGCGGGCAATAATCTCCGGCTTCTCGACGGCGAGCACGTCGAGGTCCTCGAAGAAAGCCTGTTCAAAGCGGGGAGTGTACTCGCCGATATCGACTCCGCCGGCGGCGGCGTTACGAATGATCTTGTCGTCGACGTCGGTGATGTTCATGACGTGGCGTGGTGCAATGCCCTGCAGCTTGAGGAAGCGGCGGAGCACGTCGACCTGGAGAAACGTCCGGAAGTTGCCGATGTGGCCGTAGTCGTAGACGGTCGGTCCGCAGGCGTACATGCGAAGGGTGTTACCGTCGGCGGGAGCAAGCTCCTCGATGCGGCCGGTGAGGGTATTAAAGAGTCGGATGGTCATTCGTGCGGCGAGGTCGTGCGGTCTTCGGATCGTCCCCTGCCGATTTTATGCTGTTTTCACTTTTAGCGCGTTTTGGGGTGGGCACATTTTGCGATGGGTGCGTTTCATCCGTACCTGGCCAAGCCGACATTCAGCCCACCGGCTGGCTCCAACACCACACCGCAGTCGGTGACTATCAGTGACATCTCGACGAAGACAATCTACTAGACGACCGATGGCAGCGTGCCCACGACCTCGTCAACGCCGTATTCGGGGCCGATTACGGTGTCTTCCAGCGAAAACCATCAATGCGATTGTCGTATTGAACGGATTTACTAACAGCCCAAACGTGTCGGCCGTCTACGCCATCGCGTCATTAGGTGTCGTCGCATTTTTTGCAGTCGAGGGCCTGGCCGCGTCTTGAAGCGCGGCCTTTGGCCGTCTCGACCCAGGGGCGGTTTTGCCAAGGTGGATCGTGGCGGACGTGCTGGGTGTGTCCGCAGGCCAGGTCTGCTACCCAGTGGCGTTCTTCATCCTGGTGAAAGCCTGTGATCTTCTGTTTCATTACTTCAATTAGTCATGCGGCTCTGGCCCTGTCTGCGAACGTTCATGAAGGAGAGCTGTGGCCCGCGCATTGCAGCACCCCAAGGTATGCGGCCCACGGGCCGACGGCATCGCGGTATTGGTGCGCCATAACCCTTGAGATCTGGTGCAGGTGGGTTAAGTCATGAACTGCCCAGGTCGCCAACAGCTCGGATAGAGTCACTGCCCCAAAGGCGGGGTGCTGTCCACGCAGTTCGAGTTCTTCCTGCCTTAGATTCAACGCACGCAGTTCGCCCAGGTTTTGTGATCGCAAACGAGCAAATTCGTCCAATAATTGCGCAAGGGACTTACCTTGACTCTCTTGAATGTGTCCCCAACGATCAAGCGGCTCAAATGGCCGACTCTCGCCGAATTGCAATACTATCCTTGCCCGCGGCATCCAATCGGTACGCTCGCAATGAATCAGATGGCCGACGACTTCGAACGTGCTCCAGGTGTTCTCCCCTTCACTTCGCAATGTCCACGCTTCGGGCAGATCGCGCATGAGCGCATCGAGAACGGCGGGGGTGCGCGCAAGCAGTGACAGTGTTTGTGGCAAGTCGTGTTTCATGATGCTCCTTGATTCGCGGAAGCAACCCTCCAAAGTATCTGTTCTCAAGTGTAGATCTGGCGGCTCGGTCAATCATTGAGGTGGGTGCGGCTCTCTACGATCACCTTCAATCACGGTCATCTTCAATCCATATCGCGGCCTCAGAGAGATGAGGCCCTGAGGCTCAACCTTATGGCCCGGCACCGGTCGCAATCGATAGCGCTGGGCGAGTGTTGCGAGGACCAACATCATCTCCGTCATAGCGAAGGACGCGCCGATGCAAACACGTGGGCCGGTGCCAAACGGTAAGTAGGCGGAGCGCGATCGTCCCGCACTGCGATCGGTGGAGAATCGCTCGAGATCGAATTGTTCGGGATGGTCCCACATTTTTTTGTGCCGGTGAAGCACCCATGGAGCGATGGAGACCGTGGCACTTTGGGAATCTTCACGCCGCAGACCTCGTCATCGGCGAGGGTTCCCCGCCAGGCCATAGTGGGAAATGGCGGATACAGCCGGAGCGCCTCTTCGAGGACCATCCGCGTACTCGGGAGACGGGCGAGATCGTCGAGCGCCGGTACGCGTCCGGCCAGCACTCGGTCAAGCTCGGCGTGGAGGACAGCTTCCTGCAACGGATGCTGCGAGAGCCCATATCCAGGTAATAGCCAGGGCCACAGATTGATGTCCAGCCCCAACGACGGTGATGATCTGGCCCTATATCTCTTCGGCGTTCAGGCTGCGGCCGGTTTCGGCGTCCTTTTCCCGGATGAGCCGTCCCAGGAGGTCGTCGCCAGAATGGGTTCTTTCTCGGGTACGTTGTGCGGTGAGGCGATCGATGGACTCGTTAAAGTGCTGGAAGCTGCGACGGCCCCTATGACGCTTGTATGCCGCCCATGGGAGTGGAGCTGGAGGCGGAATTGGTCCGGCAAGGATGGGCGATGCCTGAACGAAAGCGGTCTCAGTCTTATCCACTCATCTGGAAGACTAATCCATTTCTCCGCGGGCTATGTCACTGTGTCACCGGTGCGGATTTGCTCGCTGAGAAGGTTTCGCGAGGGTTTTCAGAAACATCCTGGAGTTCAAGGTGTTTTGAATATCGATATGGAAACAAACAGAATGCGAATAGGGACGGTTCTCTGGATAATGCTGGCGGGGATTTCTTTTGTTCCAGTTGGCGCCAGAGCGCAGATCGGGGGATCGCAACAGCAGTCCTATGAGGCGGTGCGGCAAATTTTCTACCTGACCAACCAGGAGCGAGCCGCCGATGGACTCCGGCCTCTCCGCTGGGACCCGGCACTGGCCACCGCCGCAGCCCAGCATGCCGTTCGCATTGTGATGGATGAAAGGTCTCTCTCGCACCAATACCCTGGCGAACCGGATTTAGTTGCCAGGGCTGCCCAGGCTGGAGCGCACTTTCAAGCCCTCGCCGAAAACATTGCGATAGGTCCGGGCGCACAGGCCGTCGAAAGGCAGTGGATGAATTCGGCCCCTCATCGCGCTAACATTCTGGACCCGCAAATGAATGCCATTGGGATTGCGGTGTTGGAAAGGCACGGCTTTCTTTACGCCGTCGAGGATTTCTCCAATGCCCCGGAGGCTCTGACCCCAGGCCAGGTGGAGCGGAAGGTGCAAGACCTGTTGCGCGACCAGGGGATCGATCCCACCGGGCCACGCAGCGTCGGCGAGCAGGCATGTGCGATGAATGAGGGAACACCGGCCGGCGCCATGGACATAGGCCAGGTGAAAGCTGTAGTGCGCTTTCAAACTTCTGACCTCAGCCGATTGCCCCACGGGGTTGCGCAGCAATTGCGCGGCGGCCGGTTCACAAAAGCTGCTGTGGGTTCGTGCAGAGTCCAGGGCAACTTCACCACGTACCGCGTGGCCGTGGTGCTCTACTAATTGTCCTAATTAAATTTTAGAGACTCTTATTCCGATCCTGACCCGAACATCAACGGTTGCCCAGGAATACGAGCGTGACGCCGATCGCCACAAGCAGGACGCCGAGCCAGCGCTGACGGCTGACCCGCTCCTTTAGAAAGGCCAGCCCGCCAAAGGCGCCGGCGACGTAGCTCAATGCTGTCACGGGGACAACGAAGCTGACGTTGTATATGGAGAGCGCGCCCAGCAGAGCGAAGAAGGCGGTCGCCATCATTCCCACACCGACCCACATCCACGGCACACGCAAGGCTCTCAGGATGACCCTGGCGATCTCGATGGGATGAAAACTGGTGGCTTCGCCGACTTGCTTCATGGCGCGCGAGACGCACAGTTCGCCGCCCGTGCCCGCGACCACGATCAATGCGAAGAGAATCAGCTGCCTCAAGCTAAGCCTGCTCCATTGGTCGAGGATGTAGTGGTTCGGGGAGCCGTAGTTCGAGGGCTAGTGCGGCCCACCACAAAGACTCCCAGGCAAATGACGGCGATTCCGGCCCAGCGGAGGGGAGAGACTCTTTCTCCCAGCATCAGGTAACCGAGAAGGGCAACCACTCCGTAGGCGAGCGAGGAGGCGGGCTGCACGAAACTATAGTCGGCCCAGGAGAGCACCAGCATGTAGGCCACGAAAAATGTGACCAGTGAGGCGATTCCCAACCAGATTGACGGAGACGCAAAGATCCTCAGGCCGGTACCAAGCAGCTCGGCAGGGGGCCAGAGGGTCAGGTCACCCATGTGCTTCATTCCCTTACCCAACAGGACATTGCCGAGCGGGCCTGCGATCACCATGACGGCGATCATCAAGAAAGTCTTCAGATGCAGGGGTTTGTGAGGCGTCATCGGCTTTGCGTAACGCCCATCGCAGCAGAAATCATTCTTTGATTGTATAGGCGTGGCTGCGCAGGAAGTTCAAGGGCCAGTATCGAACATAGAGCCAAGGCCGAGAATAGCCGACACAAATTCGACGCCTATTTATCCAAAGATTTGGGACGGGAAACAGAATTCGGTTGACAACGCATTCACGCATGAATTCGAATAAGCCATCTTAATTCGAGTATAGTATTCGAATTACGCTCTTTAGCCAATGCTTGTGACCTCTCAAACTCAATCCAGTGGTCCCTACCGCGCTCACCGAGAAAGACAGCGTCGGCGCATTCTTGCTGCCTCAGAGGAGCTGTTCGACCAGCGGGGCATTGACCGCGCCACGATGGCGGAGATTGTTTCTGCAGCAGGAATTCGGGCCTCGACGTTATACGAGTATTTCTCGAACAAGGATGAGATTGTCTGGGCGCTCGTGGAAGAGTTCATGACGCGGGGATCGGAACGTGTTCACAGGTCCGTCGGAGACGTCTCCGGGCCTGCCCTAGAGAAGATCGCCGCGCTCTTTCGAGCTTTTGAAGACGAGTTAGCGCATGACCCGGCCCGAGTGCGCTTTATGGCCCAGTTCGATGCCATGTATGCGCATGACTGGTCTGTCGAGCGGCTGCTGACCCTCGAAGATAAGATCATGCCCGGCCGCTTTGAGATTTTTGCCGATTTGATCCGGGAGGGTATTGCGGACGGCTCGCTCCGTTCCGATCTGAATCCGGATCTCACCATGCACTCCGTCGTGAATGCGGTCATCGGCGCTCAGCGCAGATTGGCTTCGCTTGGAAATCGGGTGGAAAAGGAGTATGGGCAGCCGATCGAGCTCCTCTTCCGCGAAACAGTGCGCATCATCCTGCTCGGCTTGCGCGCGACTTAGTTTACCGGCTGCATCAAAGGCTGCTTGCCTCACCTCATTGTCAGTAAGGAGACTCCTCGTGCAAAGAACGCTTCGTCAGATCATCGTGACCTACCTTGCATTACCGCTTTCTGCGGCTTCGGTATGGGCTGCGCCGCCCCCATCGCCGCGGCAACAGCTTGCGGCGGACTCGAATTGGAGGTTCTTTTTGGGTGACCCTGCCAATGCGGAGGGGCTGTCTTTCAGTGACTCAGCTTGGCGGACCGTGGACTTGCCGCACGACTGGAGTATTGAAGGAGCTCCCAATGAAAAGAACCTGACCGGCTCTGGCGGCGGATTTTTTCCTGCCGGTGTCGGGTGGTATCGAAAGACATTCACCGCTCCTCAGGATTGGAAAGGAAAGCAGGTAAGCGTCGAGTTCGATGGTGTCGCCTCCAACGCGACCGTGTATTTAAACGGCAAGAGGCTTGGGATTCATCCCTATGCGTATACCAGTTTCCGATTTGACCTGACTCCGGGACTCGACTTCTCCAGGCCGAATGTCCTGGCTGTGCGTGTTGATAATTCACAGCAGCCGAGCAGCCGATGGTATAGCGGATCAGGCATCTATCGGCACGTGCGGGTCATCGTGACTGAGCCGATCCATGTCGCTCCATGGGGAGTTTTCGTCAGTACTCCCGACGCCACGAGCAAAAGTGCGACGGTTATCGTCCGAACACAACTGCAGAACAACTCTGCGGAATCAACCGAAGCCACAGTGAGGACAACGCTCTTTTCGGAATTGGGGCAACCGGTCGCAAAAGATCAATCGCAATTACAGATCGGCGCGGGAAGTCACGAGGAAATCTCACAGAAGATTGCGCTCGCCAATCCAAACCTTTGGTCTCCGGAAACTCCGGCTCTCTATCGAACAGTCACCGAGATCATTCAGGACGGCAAAGTGGTTGACCGGGTCCAGACCAGCTTTGGAGTGCGATCTCTTGCGTGGTCGGTCGATAAAGGCCTCCTACTCAATGGGAAATCCATTAAGCTGGTCGGCGGAAGCGTTCATCATGACAATGGACCCCTTGGGGCCGCGGCCTTTGATCGGGCAGAAGAACGAAGGGTCGAATTGCTAAAGGCAGCTGGTTACAATGCCGTACGAACGGCGCACAACCCTCCATCCCCTGCGTTCCTCGATGCCTGCGACCACGTCGGTATCCTGGTGCTGGATGAACCTTTCGATGTGTGGAAGGCACACAAAGTCAAGTTCGATTACGCCACTTACTTCGATGACTGGTGGAGGCGGGATATCTCGTCGATGGTGCTGCGCGACCGCAACCATCCCTCTATTGTGATTTGGGGCATCGGCAACGAAATCCCCGAATTGGAAGTGGAACAAGGCCGTG
>Ga0206966_1012_pt1 | contig 64579 bp, 47 predicted proteins | sample Alteio_BWOrgHeat_23_FD_152970 | JGI IMG/M metagenome (GOLD analysis project Ga0206966, IMG submission 152970) | Enriched cells from forest soil in Barre Woods Harvard Forest LTER site, Petersham, Massachusetts, United States -... | ecosystem: Environmental > Terrestrial > Soil > Temperate forest >...
CTCGCCCCTCAAGCTCCGCGACGAAATGCACGACGCGCACGTACTCGTCTGGCTCGACTCCCTCCGCGCCGACGCTGTGTACGGCCTGCGCCGCCTCGCCCGCAGCAAAATCACCACCGCCGCCGCCATCCTCTCCCTAGGCCTAGCCATCGGCGCCTGCACCGCCGCCTTCCGCCTAGCCGACGCCCTCCTCTGGCGCCCCCTCCCCGTCGCCGCGCCCCACGAAATCTTCGAACTCAACACCGTCGGCCTCGACCTTAGCGGCAAGCCTGAGATCGGCAATCACTGGTCGTATCCGCTGTTCACAGCGTTGCGCGACGCAGCAAAAGAGGACGTTGATCTCGTCGCCAATTCCAGCACAACTCCGTCAGACGTGAAGTACGGCAGCAACGCCGACCCGGAAAGAGCCTACGTGCAGTACGTTTCCGGTGCGATGTTCTCGAGTTTCGGACTTCGCCCCGCCGCAGGCCGGCTGATCATGCCAAGTGATGATGACGTGGCGGGCGCGCACGCCTACGCAGTGCTCAGCGACCAATATTGGAGGCGCCGCTTCGCGCGCGATCCGCGCGTCGTTGGCGCCAGCTTCCAGTTCGGCGGCCAGTCCTACGAAATCATCGGCGTGGTAGCGCCACCGTACACGGGCACGGAGCCGGGCACGATGACAGACATCTTTTTGCCGGCCACGATGAGCCCGTATGCAAATGCGACGCGCATACTCAGTTTTCTCCACATCTTTGCGCGCATTCCGGCGCGAACGGCGATCGAGCCGCTTCGCGATCAACTTCAATCCGTCGCGCACGCAGCCTTCGTCGAACAGCTTCGTCAAATGCCGGGCCTGCCTGGGCGTACCAAGGAAGCCTTCCTGAACCGGAACCTCGTTTTTGCCGACTCGCCTACGGGAAGCTCGACATTCCAGGAAGGAAATCGGCGCCCGCTTGTAGCGCTCTTTATTCTGAGTTTGGTCGTTCTGCTGATTGCGTGCACGAACGTCGCGAATCTCGCGACTGCGCAGACCGCCGCGCGTCGGGGCGAGTTGGCTCTCCGCGTCTCGATCGGCGGCGGCCGTCGTCGCCTGGTTCAACTCGTCCTGGTCGAGAGTGCGATGATCGGTGTTGCAGCGGCGCTGTTCGGATCTGCATTTTCCTGGTGGGCCGCACCGCGCGTGGTGTCCATGATCAATCCGCCGGACAATCCCGTGCGGCTCGCGCTGCCCGCGGACTGGCGAGTTCTCGCGTTTCTCGTCGCCGCGACTTCTCTTGTGACGATGCTGTTCGGCCTCGCGCCAGCGCTACGCGCCGCGGGAGTTGATCCTGCGAGCGCGCTGAGAGGCGGCGAAGATCGTCACACGCGACGCGGCACGCTTCATGGACTGATCGCGGTGCAAGTCGGCTTTTCCGTTTTCGTGGTGTTCACGGCCGGGCTTTTTGTAATGACGTTCGAACGGCTCACGCACAAGCCCACGGGATTCGCCGCCGACCGAGTACTCGCGATTTCGGCGTCATCCGCTCAGTCGGTGCACACGAGCGCGTGGGAAAACGCGCTAAAGGATCTTGAGCGCCAACCTGGAGTTGCTGCTGCGGCATATGCGGGTTGGCCGCTGCTCGAGGGAACCAACGCCGCCATCGGCGTCGGTTTGCCGGGCGCTCCGAAGTCTGATTCCTTTACGCGCATCTTGCGCGTTTCGCCGGGATGGGCGGCGACGATGCGCGTTCCGATTCTTAGCGGACGTGACTTCAGCTGGACGGACTCGAACCCTGGAGCGGCACTCGTTAGTCAATCATTCGCGAAGACATTGTTCGGTGATGCCGATCCGGTCGGGAAGACATTCGTCTTCCTGGACACGGACGTGAACCCACCTCCGATCCAAATAGTCGGCGTCCTTAAAGACGTGTGTCACACCGATCTCCGCGAATGCGGCGTGCCCACAGCTTACATTCCGCTCCACGAGGCGGAATCGGCGAACGCCAGTGGCGCGGGTGGCACTTGGTTCGGCGCCTTCCTAGTCAGGACCGAAAGCGAAAATCCGCTGGCCCTGGCGCAGGCGCTGCGGCGTGAGCTAGCACGTGTCGCACCGGAACTGCACGTGACGCGCATTCGCACGCAGCGAGAAATCGACGACGCGCAGACGATTCACGAGCGGCTGCTCTCGACGCTGGCCACGTTCTTCGCCGTGGTGGCGTTGCTGCTCGCGGGAATAGGCCTGTACGGCGTCCTGAATTATTCCGTCGTGCGCAGGCGGCGTGAAATTGGGATTCGCATCGCAGTGGGCGCGCAGCCGGCGAATATCGCGCGCACCGTGATCGCGACGGCGTTCGCAATGGTGATCGGCGGAGTCGCAGCAGGTTTAGCAGCAGGCGCGTTCGCGGTTCGCCCACTTCAGGCGCTGTTCTACGAGGTCAAGCCCACTGACGCATCCGCCCTAGCATTGCCCGCCGCGCTAATCCTCGGCGCCGCCGTGCTAGCCGCACTCCCCGCCGTGATCCGGGCCATGAAAATCGATCCAGTAATTTTGCTGCGAGCCGAATAGGAGGTTCAAGTGAGCTGGATGCAACGCATCGCCAACGTGTTTCGCAGCGAGAAACTCGATCGCGACATCGACGAAGAAATCGCGTCGCACATCGACGAAGCCAGCGCCGACGGCCGCACCGCGCGCGATGCCCGCCGCGCGCTCGGTTCCCCGCTGAAGCTTCGCGACGAAATGCACGACGCGCACGTCCTCACCTGGCTCGATTCGCTGCGTGCCGATGCCGTGTACGGTTGGCGCCGCCTCGCACGCAGCAAAGTCACCACCGCCGCCGCTGTGATCTCGCTCGGCCTCGCGATCGGCGCATGCACCGCCGCCTTCCGCCTGGTCGATGCGCTAATGCTCACTCCCCTGCCCGTGAAAGCGCCGCACGAACTCTACACCGTCGCGCGCAAAGGCATCGGCCCCGAAGGCAAGCCGCAGATTTCTGATTACTGGGACTATCCGCTCTTCCTCAAGATGCGCGCCGCGGTAAAAGACGACGCCGAATTGCTCGCTGTGGACTACAGCGGCCAGGCTGACATCACCTATTCAACCGACGACGCGATGGAAAAAGCGCACTGGGAGCATATCTCCGGCGGCGCGTTCGACTCCTTCGGACTGAATCCAGTGATCGGGCGACTGATGCATGAAAGTGACGACCACGCGCCCGGCGCTCACCCTGTCGCTGTGCTGAGCGAGCGCTATTGGGCGAGGCGATTCGGCCGGGATCCCGGCGTCATCGGCAAGTCGCTTCAGCAGGACAACAAGACCTACGAAATCATCGGCGTCGTACAGTCGCCGTTCGCAGGAACGGAACCCGGCTCGATGGTGGACATCTTCGCGCCGATGACGATGAACGACCGAGTCACCGACCGTCACGTGATGTGGTTCATGACGTTCGTCCGGGTGCCACAAGGCCGATCGCCCGAACGCGTGCGGGCCGAACTCGACCCGGTTGTTTACAGTGACCGCGAGGACCGGATGAAGGAATCCACCTCGATGTCCGAAAAAGCCAAGGCCGATTTTTTGAACCAGAAACTGATTCTCACCCCGGCCGCAACCGGCGCATCCGAATTTCGCGAAGACAATCGCGACGCGCTCGTCGCGCTTAGCGTGCTCGTGGGCCTGGTGCTTCTAATCGCCTGCGCGAACGTGGCCAATCTGATGACGGCGCAAGCTGCGGCGCGCGGGCGTGAACTCGCGTTGCGCGTTTCCATCGGAGGCGGCCGGCGCCGGCTCGTACAGCTAGTGCTCGTCGAAAGCGCCTGGATCGGCGTCATGGCGACGGCGCTTGGGGCTGTGTTTGCGTGGTGGGCAGCGCCGTTTGTGATTGCGCTGAATAGCACTCCCGATAACCCCGTGCAGCTCGCGCTCCCCGCGGACTGGCGTGTGCTTGCCTTCGCCGTCGCGCTCACATCGGCTGTCACCTTGTTCTTCGGTCTAGTGCCTGCGCTACGCGCCTCGAAAGTGGATCCATCCTGCGCACTGAAGGGCGGCGAAGATCCGCACGCGCGCCATCGGACGATGAATCTGATGGTCGGAGTTCAGGTCTCGTTTTGCATTTTGGTAATTTTTGTTTCCGGATTGTTCGTCGCAAGCTTTCGCAGGCTTTTAGACAAGCCGGTCGGGTTCGTCGCGAAGGGTCTTCTCGTTCTGGATGTGATGTCGAGCGAGAGGCGCTCACCGGAGACGTGGGAAGCTTTGCTGGCGCGGATAAAACAAACGCCGGGCGTGGAATCGGCGGCGCTCGCCAGCTGGGCGCTCATGGATGGCACAGCGTGGAACGATTCGGTGAGTTTCAACGGTGGTCCTCCGAGTGAAACTCTCGGCTACTTCTTGCGAATTTCGCCAGAATGGCCGGATGCGATGAAAATTCCGATCGACGCCGGCCGCACGTTGCGTCCGGGCGCGGACGGCCAAAGTGAAGCAGTCGTGAGTCGCGAGTTCGCCAGGACATTTCTTCAAGGGGCTGATCCGGTCGGCAAGTTTTTCGAGGACGTCGGGGACAACGGCAAACGCACACAATTCGCCGTCGTCGGTGTGATTGGTGACAGCTGCTATCGCGGCTTGCGCGAATGTGTCCTGCCGGTCGCGTACCTTTCGGTTCGTTCCATCGATCCGTACATCGAAGTCGCGGAAGGCACGCGCAATGCCACCGTAATGGTCAGAACCGAAATCGATAGCACTTCTTCGATGTCCGCCACGCTGCGGCAAGCCGTCGCAAACGTCCATATGGGGTTTCGTGTTTCGAATGTGCGCACCCAGCAGTCGATCGATGATTTGCAAATGATGCGTGAACGCATGCTCGCGATCCTCGCGATATTTTTTGCGGCGGTCGCGCTGGTGCTCGCGGGAGTCGGCCTGTATGGCGTGATGAACTACTCAGTGGTGCAGCGCCAGCGCGAAATCGGCGTGCGCATCGCCGTCGGCGCGCAAGCGTACGACATTGCGCGAAGCGTGGTCGCGCGCACCGCGATGATGGTGCTGGCTGGCGCGCTCGTTGGGATCGCGCTCGGCCTCGCCGCCTCGCGCTCCTTCGAAGCGCTGCTGTACAACGTGAAGCCGCAGTCGCTCACATCACTCGCGATTCCCTGCGTCGCAATCGCAGCCGCCGCCGTCGTAGCGGCATTGCCCGCGGTAATTCGCGCCGTGAGGATCGATCCAGTAGTTCTGCTGCGCTCCGAATGATTTTGCTGTCAGGCCCCGCAGTATCGGTGAGGCGACGCCGCATTCATCTCGAACTCCGCGCCGCTACAAGCGCCTATCGGAGTGCCAGACGTTAGTCAGTGCGAGATCTCATCGAGCAAGCGCGTGTCGGCGCCGCGTCCGCACCGGCAGCAGCGCACTTCACATAGTGAATCACGTCTCAGAATATCGTTATTGTAGGTATGCTGCACGCACGCGTGAGTGGCACGGGCATCCTGCCGGCTGATGGGCGACGCGGCACCTGGGCGCTGCGAACTCTTGGTGCAGGACCGGCCGTGCCACTCTTTCACCGATACAATTCAATCGAGACGTAACACTGCAGGCTTGCGCGCGCCCGTGAGACCATAACGGCGGAGGAACTTGTGAAGAAAACACGTCGGGAAATTTTGAAGGCGGCTGGATTCGGAGTTGCAGGCGCAGCGGCAGTGTCAGCACTCGGCCTCGCGCCGAACGCGAACGCGAACGCATTGGGCGCAACGGTCGAGCCGCGCAACGGCGCATTCTCGCCGCCTCCCTCCGGCTCGGCCACCACCGAAGTCACCGACAAATACGGCAAGCGCCTGGACGCCGGCGCGCCCGTCGCGTGGTCACCCGCAGCGAAGCCTTCCGGAAAATCCTCCACGAAGAACGCCGCGCCCACCGCCGACGTCGTAATCGATCCCACAAAAACCGCGCAGCCCATTCTCGGATTCGGCGCCGCATTTACAGACGCGGCGTGCTACACCGTCTCGCGCCTGAGCGACGCCGACCGCTCGAAGCTCCTCACGCAAATGTTTGGCCAGAGCGGCGACCAGGGAAATCTCAGCACCGGCCGCATTCCACTCGGCGCGAGCGACTACTCCACCGCCTGCTACAGCTACGACGATGGCATGGCCGATCCCGATATGAAGCGTTTCAGCATCGATCACGATCGCGACTACATCCTGCCCACCCTGCAAGCCGCGGCCGCTGCCAATCCCGATCTATTTTATTTTGGCTCGCCGTGGAGCCCTCCGAGCTGGATGAAATATTCGAACTCGATGCTCGGCGGCAACATTCGCCCCGAAAATATTCCCGCGTACGCGCTGTACATGCGCAAGTTCGTGGAGGGCTACGGCGAAGCGGGCGTGAAAGTCCGCGCGCTCACCACGCAGAATGAAATCGACGCCGATCAGGGCGGCCGCATGCCCGCTTGCCCGTGGCCCGAGGAAACCGAAGAGGCGCTGATCATCGCGCTCGGCAAGCAGCTCGAATCCAGCCCCACCGCGAGCGGTACGAAAATCTGGACGCTCGACCACAATTACAACCTGTGGGGCCGCGTGGTCGATCAACTTTCGAAGCCGCAGCTGAAAAAATATCTCAACACCGTCGCGTGGCACGGTTACGTAGGCACGCCGGACATGATGCAGAACGTCCACAAATATTTTCCCACCGCGGAGATGCACTGGACCGAAGGCGGCGACGACTACAAAGATCCCGCGTACTTCACCTGCTGGTCGAAGTGGGGCGCCACGTTCGCCGGCATTCTGGCCAATGGGCCGCAGTCGATCACTACGTGGAATCTGGCGCTCGATGAACGCGGCCGGCCCAACATCGGCCCGTTCGATTGCGGCGGGCTCGTGCAAGTTCACTCGCGGACGCGCGAAATCGCGTGGACCGGCCTTTACTGGGCGCTCGCGCAGCACGCGCGCGCGTTCAAGCGCGGCTCGGTGATTGTGGAATCTCGCGGCGCGCATGACGCTCCGGCCGTGAATGGCGCGTCGATCGAATTGCAGACTACGCATGACGCGCCCACTTCATCCACGATGACGGCGACGCCCAACGCGACCGTCTCGACGGCGCTGTATCACACCGCCGCGAAGACTCCCGACGGCGGCATCGCGCTGATCCTCACCAATCCCGGCGCGGCCCGCGAAGTCACCGTGGAATGCGCCGGTGCCGTGGCCAAGGTTCCGCTAAGCGAAGATTCGGTCACCACGCTGAAATGGAGCTGAGCCTCTCGCCGCACACGACAGCACGCGCGCAATAAAAAAGGGCGGCTGGTCGCCGCCCCTCTCTACCCTACAAGTTGTCCAGTTGTGTCGTAGCGTTACAGGTCGATCGTGAGCGCCAGCTGCACGCCCGGGTGGACAACATCCTCGAGGTAGTACACGCCATCGATCTCCACCACGTACACGTCGTCGTCATAGCCCCATCCCGCGGGCCACGCCTGCGCGTAGTAAAAGTTGTAACCGCCGTATGCGAAGCGGTAGCGTCCGCCCTCATTCACCGGGTGGCCCACATGGAACGTGTGCTCGCGGCCGAAGTTCGCGCGGTATTTATCTTCCGGAATGCGGTGAGCGTCGTTTTTCTGCTGTGAGACGTTGCGTTGGGTCGCGTGTGTGTTCTCGCGAGCCGCGGGCTTCGCTGCGTCGCGATGTTCCGCGTCGTTGCGAGCGGCATCATTGTGCGCCGCGTCGTTGTGCGCAGGAGCCGGTTTCGATTTTGGTGCGGGTTTCGCTTCCGGCTTTGGCGCCGGCTTATTCTCCGCATGCTCCGCCGGCTTTGCGTCCTGCTTGGGTTCTTCAGGCTTTGCTTCCTGCGGCTTGTTCACCGTGTGCGTCGCCGGCTTCGCAGTCGCGTGCGTCACCGGTTTTGCCGCGGGCTTCGGCGCGGGCTTGGCCTCAGCGGGCTTCTCTTCCGCAGGCTTCGATTCGGCCGGCTTGGCGTCCTCGTGCCCCGCTTCCTGCGCGTAGGCCGGCACAGCCACGCCCAGCGCGAACAGCAGAGCCATGGTTCCGATCCAGGCATTGCGTTTCATAGAACCTCCAATTCGATCGCTCACAGAAAACCAAAAGTGAAAGGAACTTGGCGCTTGCGAGCCGCGTGCAGCGCCCACCGATGCACAAAGTCTAGTTTTTCGCGGGTCAAACGCTAATACGGCGCGGGCTGTATATCCGTAAAGGTGTTGTGTTAAGGAGAAACCTGTACGCGGTAGCGCAGACTTTAGTTTGCGCAGTCTGAATTTCCGGGTGCCGCGCCCTTTTCATTCCAAAGGGTGCGTGAGGAAACTGAAAACAGCGTCGCAAAGTCTTGGCGTTCGTTCACGCATCGGTAGCACGCACCCTTTACAACGAAAAGGGTGCGGCACCCGGAAAGGCAAAGTCAGTCGCCGCTGGCGCGGCGATGCCCAGACAGAAGTCTTCGCTACCTATCTTCACTTCCCCTGTTGCGCCTGAATGAACTTCGGCGCCTGCTGATCCATAAAAATGTACCGCCCGCGATTCGCCTCGGGCGCCGCAGCGCTCGAATCATCCACAAGATGCATCGTCTGCCATTTGTCCGCCGCATCGTACCGCGGCCACTTCGGCAAGCCCGCTCCGTTGGGATCGCCCTTGGCGATGAAATTCGCCCAGTACGTCACCATCAAATCGCTCACCTTGAAATCCGCCGGAGTCCACGGCAGCGCTTCCCACGTGAGCGTCCCAAACACGTATTCAATTTCGCCCGCGTGGCGCGCGCCCACTTCGCTGGCCGGAATTTTCGACGGACCGACCGTGGAGCCCGGCTTGGTCGCCGGCACTTCCTCGAAAATGTAGTGGTACACCGGCGACTTCCCGGTTTCCACCTGCTGATTGATCCACTTCCACGTGGAAAAAATGATGAAGTTGTCGCTCGCCAGCGCATAGGCCGATTGCAACGCTTCCGCGTCCGTCGATGCCGGATACAGCTTGAGAAATTCCACCGACGCGTTGCCGTATTTCGCCTTCGCATCGTCGGCAAAAGATTGCGGCGTGGGCTTTTTCGGATTAAACAGCACGATCATCTTAACTTCGTCGCGATTCCATCCGGCTAGCAGCGGCACGTGCGCCTGCTTGCCTGCCGCGAAAATGTCCGTTGGGCTCGCGGGGAAGAAATAGCCGTCGATGTCGTGGCTTGGATGAAAATCGTGCTGCGCAGCAGTTTCTTCGAGCAGCTTCTGTGCCGGAATCGCGCGCATGTCCGCAATCGAATTCGCGCCAAGCGACGCCGCATACTTCGCGCCCGCAGCTTCGGCCTGCGCGAGCGGCGGAGTACGAATGGGCGAGCTGCCATTCGAGAAAAACGCGCCGGATTCGCCCAGCGCCTTCTGAAACTTTCCAATCGAAAGCGGCGACGCCATCTGCGCGCTCACCGAAAAGCTGCCGGCGCTTTCGCCGCCGATCGTGATGTTCTGAGGGTCGCCGCCAAATGCGGCGATATTTTTTACCACCCAGTCCAGCGCGGCGGACTGGTCCATCAAGCCGTAATTTCCCGACGCGTGGTGCGCGGATTCCTTGGTCAGCTCGGGGTGCGCGTACATGCCGAAAATTCCCAATCGATAATTACACGTCACAATGACGACGCCTTTCTTCGCCAGCGCTTCCCCGTCGTACCGGAATTCGTCGCTCGAACCCGACACAAATCCGCCGCCGAAATACCACAGCATCACGCCAAGCTTTTTGCCGGTGGCGTTTTTCGGCGTCCACACGTTCAGGTAGAGGCAGTCTTCGCTGTTGTCTTTGCTGCGAAACACCATGTCGGCATAAACGCGCGTCTGCATGCACCGCGATGCGAACTCCGAGCCATCGCGCACGCCCGTCCAATTCGCGGCCGGTTGCGGCTCGCGCCAGCGCAGGTCGCCCACCGGCGGCGCGGCAAACGGGATCCCGCGGTAGATGCGGATCGTGCCGTCTTCGCCCAGCGTCCCGTTTACGACACCGTTCGCGGTGGTCACTTCGCCCGCCGCGACTTTTGGGAATTGTTTTACGGGCGCTTGAACGTCTTCTTGGCCGCCCTGCGCGCGCGCCACGGTGGGCGCGGTGAGCACCGAGATTGAGCCTACGACAATGAGTGCAAGCGCTGTGAGTGTCGCTCGACGCGCTACGTTACAACTGCTGACTGCGTTCGACATGGAACGAGCCTCCCGACTGCGTGGTCGCCCGCACGACCGGGCGCGCAAATACTAGCAAACTCCTGCCAGCACCGCTCACACTCTTGCGTCGCTTCGCACCACGCCGCAAACACTTCACACTGTAAAACGCGGCATTGGCATCAGACGTCAGACAGCCAACCTGGCGGTCTTCTTACGATCGCAAATCGCCCTAACGGAAACTGCCATGCCCGCCTACGGTCACAATCGTTCAGAAAGCAGGTGGCACAGGCTGCTGTTGCCTGTGTGCTTTTGTGCTGCCCTCCACAGGCAGCAGCAGCCTGTGCCACAACCGTTCTTCGCTAATGTGCTTTTCATCCGTGAGAGAGCTTGCGAGTAGTATGCGCGGCAGTCGTAAGAGGACCGCCAGGTTGGCTGTCCGACCAATTCAGCTAAATTTCAGCTTGCGCACCGCTGCGCCCAACCGCATTTCCGCTTTCCAATCGCGCTCCGACGCGTCTATCGTTCTAAACCGCAACACTCAAGGAGCCGCTGAATGTCCTTCTCCCGTTCCCTAGCCCGCACGTTTGTGCTCGCCGCCATCTTCGCTGTCGCGCTCACCGCCGCAGCGCCCGCCCACGCGCAAACTCCCTACGGACCGCACCTGTGGGACACGCCTCTCACTCCCGACATTTTCCAAAAGCGCATCGACGATCAACTCGCGCTCGCGCAGAAATCCTTCGACCAGATGCTCGCCGTCACCGGTCCGCGCACCGTGCAAAACACGCTCGCGCCGTTTGACGAAGCCACGCTCCACCTCGACGCCGCCGGCATGCAGGCCGGCGCGATGCAAAACGTCAGCCCCGACGCCAAAATCCGCGACCGCGCGCAGCAAATGATTCAGAAAATCAGCAACATCGCCACCGCGGTGTCGCTCAACCCAAAAATCTACAATGCCCTCGCCGCCATCAACGCAGCCGACTCCGACGCCGCCACCAAATATTATCTCCGGCGCACGCTGCTCGAATTCCGTCTCGCCGGCGTCGATAAAGACGACGCGACGCGCGCCCGCGTCCAATCGCTGAGCGACGAAATCACCAAAATCTCCACGGACATTCAGCGCAATGTCCAGGAATCCCAAATCAAAGTCGTCGTGAAGAGTCCCGCCGAACTCGACGGCATGCCCGCCGACTTCCTGAAATCGCATCCGCCGGCCGCCGACGGCTCCGTCACACTCACCAGCGACAATCCCGACGTGACGCCGGTGCTGAAATTCGCCAAGAGCGCCGACCTGCGCCGTCGCATTTACCTCGCCTACGACGATCGCGCGTATCCGAAAAACATCGCGCTGTTCGTCGACCTGCTGAAGCGCCGCGATGAACTCGCGCAGACGCTCGGCTACAAGCACTGGTCCGATTTCAACGCCGCCGATAAAATGGCACTCACCTCCGCCAACATCGGCCAGTTCATCGATCAATTAGACACGGCGTCAAAGCCGGTGGCCGACCGCGAATACCAGATGGTGCTCGCCACCGCGCGCAAGTCCGATCCCTCAATCTCGCAAGTCTCTGCTTCGGATCGCGACTTCTACTACGAGCAGCTCCGCCGCACAGAATTCAATTTTGATTCCGAGCAGGCGCGGCCTTATTTCCCCTATGACAGCGTGCAGCAAGGAATTTTGGACGTCGCGTCAAAGCTATTCAGCATCCGCTTTGAGCCGGTGAAAAACGCTGTGGTATGGGACCCGTCGGTGAGCACCTTCGACGTGTACGGCGCGACCAACAACAAGCAGCTCGGCCGCATTTATCTCGACATGCATCCGCGCCCGGGCAAGAACCAGTGGTTCAGCAGCAATCCACTGCTCGACGGCAAAAAAGGCACGCAGCTTCCCGAAGCCATGCTGATCTGCAATTTCCCCGGCGGCAAGCCGGGCGATCCCGGCTTGATGGAATACGCGGACGTCACCACCTTCTTCCACGAATTCGGCCATTTGATGCACTGGATTTTCCAGGGCCAGCGCGAGTGGGTCGGCTTCAGCGGCAATCTGGAATCGGATTTCGTCGAAGCGCCGTCGCAGATGCTCGAAGAGTGGATGCACGATCCGAAGGTGCTCGCGACGTTCGCGAAAGATCCCAAGACGGGCGAAGCGATTCCGGCGGCGCTGGTCGAACGCGCGAATCGCGCGGATGCGTTTGGCCGCGGGCTCTGGGTGCGTGGACAACTTGTCTATACAAACGTTTCCTTCGATTTGCACAACTCGGCACCCGACCGCGCGAAGATCGAGTCCGAGATGAGCGAGAACAAGAAACGCTTTCTGCCGTGGGCCCAATTGCCGGACGATCACCAGATCGCGGCGTTTGATCACCTGGTGGGCTACAGCTCGGCCTACTACACCTACCTGTGGGACAAAGTGATCGCGGAGGATTTCTTCAGTCAGTTCGATCGTGGGAACTTGCTCGCGCCCGAAGTCGCGCTGCGCTACCGGCAGACGGTGCTCGAGCAAACCGGCGGCATGCCCGCGAACGACCTGGTCACCAATTTCCTCGGCCGCAAACAATCCACCGACGCCTTCGTAAAGTGGATGAGCCAGGAGTTCGCGCCAGCCCAGTAACGCACGCCGCGCGCGCATCCGACAGCCGCCCTGCCGGTCGTCTTACGATCACCGCGACCCAATACTGGCAACCAACATTGCCGGCGCACAGCCACAATAAGGGAGAAAGCAGGTGGCACAGGCTGCTGTTGCCTGTGTGGGTTGTGCAGCCTACTCACGGGCAACAGCCGCCCGTGCCACAACCGTGCTCTCTTAATTTGATTTCCGCAGCACGTTGACGATCGCCAAGATCGCCCTGTGAGGTCGTGGAACACCCTGAAAAATCGTCAGAACCCGTGTCGATTCCCCTCCAGCCCGTTCGACGCATCAGTAGAGCCGCCCCGCCGCAAGTTTTCGAGGCGAGGGCGGACTAAGCTCCTATATAAAAGAGACGGCACTGATACCGTCCGCTCAAAACTCAAGGAGAACGCCATGCGTTTCATGATGGTCATTCTAAGCAACCCTGCGCAGTTCAGCAGCGACAAGCCCGCCGAGGTAAAAGACAAAGAAGCCTTCTACGCCATGGGCCGCTACAACGACGAATTGAAGAAGGCCGGCATCCTGTTGGCCATGGATGGGCTGACGCCGCCGGCCATGGGCGCGCGCTTCACGTTCAAAGGCGGCAAGGCAAAAATCACCGACGGCCCGTTCACTGAGGCGAAGGAAGTGATCGCCGGCTACTGGATGATTGAAGTGAAGTCCAAGGAAGAAGCATACGAATGGGCCTCGCGAATTCCCTGCATGGAAGATGGAGTCGTTGAGGTGCGCCGCGTCGTGGAGATCGCCGACTTCGATCAGGAAATCCAGAAAAAATTCGCCGATTCCGGCTCGAAGCTAGGCAACCAGAAGTAGCGTCGGACAGGGCCCAAGCCCTGTCCTCTTCCGATCTCGCAGCGCCGATGTCGATTCGCTGTCAGCTCGTTCGACGAATTAATGAAGGGAAGATTTTCTTTAGGAGACCCCAATGAAATTCATGATGATCATGTATCCCCGCGACTACGGTAAAGCACAGCCCGGCTTCACGCCGCCGCAGGAAGCGATGGTAAGAATGGGCGCCTACAACGACACCCTCGCGAAAGCCGGCGTGCTCGTCGCGCTAGACGGCCTCACGCCGCCCGCGACGATGAGCGCTCGCGTCACGTTCCCCGGCGGAAAAGCGAAAGTCGTGGACGGGCCGTTCCCCGAGGCCAAAGAAGTGGTCGGCGGTTTCTGGATCATCAAGGCCGACTCGCCCGAAGAAGCGAAACAGTGGGCGTCGAAAATTCCAGGCGCGGACACCGAGATGGTCGAAATCCGCCGCTTCTACGACGCATCTGACTTCGACCCCGAGTGCCAGAAGAAATTCGCGGATCGCTTGGCCGAAGATCAGTACACGCCCGGCAATCAGAAGTAGTGGGATAGCCAACCAGTCTGTCGTCTTACGACGTCCCACGACGAGTAGGCACAATCGCCCACGTACAAAGGCCACAGCAGTTAAGACATGCAGGTGGCACAGGCTGAAGCTCGCCTGTGTGCTTTTCTCAAGCAATAAAACTGGAGGATACCAATGCTACGAAACCAAACCCAGGCCATTTTCCTAGTCGCAGTCGCCCTGCTCGCCGCTGCGCTCGTACCTCATCGCACCGCAGCACAATCCGCGCAAGCAGCAGCACCCGCCGCAAATCCCTACCCCACCATGGCTCCGCTCGATCAGTATCTGATGCCCCGCGACGCGGAAATCGCGCTAGCCCGCAGCGCTGCACCCGACGCCGTCTCGCACGACGCAACTGTTTACGTGCTCACCCGCCACGGCTATGAATCCGCCGCGACCGGCAAAAACGGGTGGGCCTGCTGGGTGGGTCGAAGCTGGGGCGCTATGTTTGACCATCCGGAATTTTGGAATCCCAAAGTGCGCGCAGCGGAATGTATCGACGCGCCTGCCGTCCGGTCCGTGCTGCCGTATCATTTCAAGCGCACCGAGCTGGTGCTCGCCGGAAAATCCAAAGCCGAGATCATCGCCGGCCTCAAAGCCGCGATCGACAAAAAAGAATTGCCCGCGCTCGAGCACGGCACGGTGAGTTACATGATGTCCAAAGATTCGTATCTCACCGATCAGGACGGGCACAACATGCCGCACATGATGTTCTATTCGTCGGCGGACGCCGCAGCGTGGGGCGCGAATCAAGCAAACTCGCCCGTAATGGGCGCGCCCATGTGGGCCATCTCTCCCGACGCGTACCCCGAACTGAAGTCCTTCCCGGTGATCAACATCTTCCTGATCGGCGCAGGAAAATGGTCCGACGGCTCCACGCCTCCGAGCATGTAGCGCGCGCGTCGGACAGCCAACCTGGCGGTCGGCTGTGGAATAGGCACGTCGTGCCTGTAGGTTTGTAGTGCCGGCACCGACGCAGACCACAGGCACAACGTGCCTATTCCGCTATTTGTGACGAATTGCACTCGCAGCGTTCAGTTACACAGCGCTTCGTGACGAAGAAAGTGCCACGCTGCCGCCGAAGCTTGAGTTTTTTCGTCCAATGCGACGACCGCTTGGGCGCAAGCTGACGTTTCGTCGCCCGGCATCGTTGGTCAAAGGATCACGCTGATGTTCTATCGAGTCGATTACCTTTTTGCGCTGATCGCCGCAGGCTTCGCAGCAGGCGCGCTGTTCAGCAAGTCAGCCGAACGCCTGCCCGCGTCGCGGTTAGCGCGCATCTTCTATTTCGTTTTCGCGTTACTCACCGTGCTTCGCATCGCAACCTACGTCTTCAGCGCAGTCGCCACTCCACCGCATTTCGTGGACGTCGCAGGAAGTCTCGCCGGCGACCTCTCCAACGTCGCGTTCGGCGCAGCATTCGGATTCGCGATCAGACGCAAAGACGCACGCGTATTTCTCACCGAGCCCACGCTGCTCGACGCCTTCTTTCTAAGTCTGGCGTTCACCTACGCCCTGGCCGGCGTGGCCAAAGCCTTCGCGATGAAGCCAATGACGGACTTCTTCACCCAGTCAGGCTACTCCGTCGGCTTCCTGAAATTTATCGACATCGCGGAAATTTTCGGCGGGATGGCACTGCTGCTGCCGTGGGCGAGGGTACCCGTGTGGTTTGGCCTGATGATCGACATGTTCGGCGCGGTGCTCACTCATGTTCACAATGGCGATCCCCTGAACGACAGTTCCGGCGCAATCATCCTGCTGATTAAGCTCGTCGCCGTTGCGATCCTGTTCGGATTGAGTCAGCGCGAGCGCAGCCCTCAGCCGAGCGTTGCACAGTCGATTCTCCGCACTGCTGCAGCCACAGTGCTCTGTTTCTGCATCGCTTTCGGCGGCAGCGCGGCACTCCGGCACGCGAATCCGGCCAACTCGACCGCTGCGCCAGCGAATTGAGCGCCGGCACGTCGCATAGGCTGGCTCCCTCCTCGCGCATTTTGCGAGAATCCTGCCGGTGAGTGAACCGCGCTTAAGCGCGGATTGCAGCGCTGCACAAAAAATGTTGTGATGAGTGCTCGCAATGTCCGAGAGCACTCCCACAAACAACGCGCTTGATTCTGCCGCGCGCGCCAAAACCGACGCCGCAATCGACGCCGTGTGGCGCATCGAATCGCCGCGCCTGATCGCCGGCCTCACGCGCATCACGCGCGACGTAGCCGCCGCCGAAGATCTCGCGCATGACGCTCTCGTCGCCGCGATCGAACAGTGGCCGCGCGAAGGCGTCCCTTCGAATCCCGGCGCGTGGCTCATGCAAGCCGCAAAGCACCGCGCAATCGATCTCACGCGCCGCCGCTCGATGCTCGAGCGCAAACACAGCGAACTCGGCCGCGATCTCGGCGAACAGCAACAAAATTCCATGCCCGACTACGTCAGCGCGCTCGATGACGACATTGGCGACGACCTGCTGCGCCTGATTTTCACGTCGTGCCATCCCGTGCTGGGCACCGACGCGCAGCTCGCGCTCACCTTGCGATTGATCGGCGGACTCACCACCAGCGAAATCGCGCGCGCGTTTCTCGTGCCGGAGCCGTCGATCGCGCAGCGCATCGTTCGGGCGAAACGCACGCTGGCCGACGCGAAAGTTCCCTTCGAAGTTCCGCGCGGCGCCGAACTTTCCGAGCGCCTCGCCAGCGTTCTGCAAGTGATCTACCTGATTTTCAACGAAGGCTATTCAGCGACTGCGGGTGACGATTGGCATCGCCCCGAACTGTGCCTCGATGCGTTGCGACTCGGCCGCATTCTCGCGGAACTCGCGCAGCAGGAACCGGAGGTGCACGGCCTGGTCGCGCTGATGGAGATTCAAGCGTCGCGCAGCCGCGCGCGCGTGAACGCGAAGGGAGAGCCGATTCTGATGCTCGAGCAGAATCGCACGCTGTGGGATCAGCTGCTGATCCAGCGCGGCCTCGCAGCGCTGGCGCGTGCCGAAGAATTGAGCCGCGCGCTAGGCGCAGTGGGCACGTACACGCTGCAGGCGGCGATCGCTGCGTGCCACGCTCGCGCGAACACGGCAGACGCCACCGACTGGCCGCGCATCGCCGCGCTCTACGCTGCGCTCGCGCACGTGGCACCGTCGCCGGTCGTCGAGCTGAATCGCGCCGTCGCAGTCGGCATGGCGGAGGGCCCTGCCGCTGGTCTCGCCGTGCTCGATGCGGTTGCCGGCGAACCTGCGCTGAAGAATTACCACCTGCTCCCCGGCGTACGCGCCGATTTTCTGCGAAAGCTCGGCCGCCTCGACGAAGCTCGCTCCGAATTCGCACGCGCGGCAGCGCTCACACAAAATTCCCGCGAGCGCGACTTCCTACTAGCCCGCGCCGCCTCCTGCACTCCCGCGGAATAGTTCGCCGCGACTCCCTGTAATCCTACGGCCACAAATCACACTCCTCGCAATCCCCGCTGACGGACCACAGACGAAACACGAGCGCACGCCTGTAGAATAGGCAGACTTGCCTGTGCTCTGGTCGTGCCTGCACAGCTACAAACCCGCAGGCAAGTCTGCCTATTCCACAACCGTACTCCCTTATCGTGTCTGTGGTCCGTCTTGAGTCGTTGCCAGAATCGCGCGACGCCAGTCGTAACACCACAGAACGCAGACGCGAGCGATCCCACACTTGCTCTAGTGTCGCGCCCGTTGTAAATTCCACGCGGGCCACCACCCGGAGGAAATATGAATCGCCGATCCCTCTCATTTCTGTGTTTTGCAATGTTGGTCGTCTTCGCCGCAGCACTCACCGCGCACGCCCAGCGCCGGGGCAGCCACGGTGTAGTTCACAATATGTCTGCCTGGGTGGACACGAATTCCGGCGCGCATCCCGACAAATTCACCGTCACCGGCCCCGCGTTGATCACCTGCGCGCGCGCCACATCTGAAGTTCCAAACTCCGATCCCAAGCCCGCGTGCCGCATCGCAGCCAACGGCTTCACCGGTACGATGACTCTCGGCTCGAACGCCACGCTGAAAGCCGGCGACATCACGCTGAGCTGCGTCGGCGCCGGCACGATGCTCCACTGCGACGCCCGCGTGGACATTCCACCGCCGACCGCCACGACTCCCGCAGCAACGCCGGCGCAATAGCGCGCGTCGGACGATTTGCCGCGCCCGATTCTGGCAATCATCGCCGCCGGACCACAGCCACATTTTGGGAGTACAGTTGTGGAATAGGCACGTTCTGCCTGTGATTTTGACTTTGTGCCAGCACAACCACAAACCCGCAGGAAGAACTTGCCTATTCCACAACCGAAGGCCTCTTATTTTGGTTTGCATCCGTGATGGGCCGCTGCGAGTATGTGGATTCGCTAGTCGCACACAATTTAATTCGAGGACTCGCCCAATGAAGCTCCGTCGCCTTGCACTGCTCACGATTCTTTTCGCGCTCGCACCCGCCGCCCACGCTCAAATCGAAGGCCGCCCGGTCCACGAGCCGCACCAATACTCCGCCTACGAGCAACTCGTGCTGAAAAACGTCTCGGAGTTTCACAAGAACTACAACGCGCGCAACTTTGACAAAAACGGCGAGCTCGTCGCGGACGACATCGTCGTCGATTCGAACGGCGTCGAAGTTCGCGGCCGCGACGCGTTCGTGAAGCGCATTGCGCGGCTCACCAAAGTTTTTTCCGACGTGCACATCGAGGATCTGGAAATCACCGTCGATGGCAATATGGCGGTGGTCCGCTTCCTCATTACCGGCACGCAAACCGGAGACCTCGACACCTCCGCCGTCTCAATTCCCGCCACCGGCAAAAAAATCCAAATTGACGGAATCGAGTTCTTCACCTTCAACAAAGAAGGCAAAGTCACGCACCTCGTCACGGTCGAAGACCTGGCCAGCATGGTCCGCCAGCTCCGCGCCCCCAACTGACGCGCGCCGAACCGCAGAGACACACAGACTATGTCTATGCCACACAAAGCACCCTATCATTTGTCTGCGGATGAACTCGCGGACGTCCGTGACCAATTGGTTTTCTCAACTGCACCAAATCCACAAATCCATACTCCACCTCGCACGAACGTTACAGCGCTCTGTGTGGCATAGACATTGTCTGTGTGGGTTTTGTAGCGATCACGCCAATCACCGCAGCGCCAGCAAGCTAGCGGCTAGCGCAAGCGGCATCACCACCACGCCGACTTTGAGGAATTCCCATGCGGTGATCTCAACGCCTTCGCGGCGCATCGCGATGAGCCACAGAATTGTGGCCAGCGAGCCAGTCACAGAAAGATTGGGGCCGAGATCGACGCCCAACAGAATTGCGTGCGCCATCGGCGTGGCCTGCCCCGCGTGTTCCACGATCGCGCCGCCCATCAACGCGACGGGCAAATTGTTCATGCCGTTCGAAACGAGCGTGACAGCGAACGCCGCCACGTAACGCCCCGCCCAGCCCGCGCACGCCGCGAGCGCGTTGAATCCCGCGAGGCCTGCACTCAGCAGCCCCGCGCGCTCAAGCGCCTCCACGATCACAAACAGCCCTGCCACCAGCGGCAGCACCGACCACGACACGCCTCGCGCAACGCGCAGCGTTATGTCGCGCTCGCGCAGCGTGGCGATCAGCAGCGCCGCCACTCCCACAAGAATCGTCGGCAGCCCCAGCGGCACGCCCAGCGCCGACGCGACGATCATCACCGCCGTCGCGAGCAGCAGCACCGGCAGCGTGCGCCGCGCATGGCTTCCGGGTTTCGCCGTGATCGCCGTGCGGCCCATCGTCACGCGCAACGCGCGACGCGAAATCCACCACAGTGCCGCAAGCGTCACCACAATCGATACGCCCGCCGCGCCTGCGTAAATCTTGAACCACTCGCCCAGCGCCGGCAGATGCTTGCCGTACACCACGAGGTTCGCCGGATTCGAAATAGGAAAAACGAAGCTCGCCGCGTTGGCCACGAGCGCGCACGCAAAAAGATACGGCTTCGGATCTTCCACGCGCACGCGCCGCACGACCGCCAGCACGGCGGGAGTCAGCACCACGGCCGTCGCGTCATTCGATAACAGCGCTGTGACCACCACGCCGACGCAGTAAATCAAAACGAACAGCCGCCCCGGAGAATTTCGCGCGCGCACCGCCGCGGCTGCTGCCATCCAATCGAAAACGCCTTCTTCACGCGCGATTTCTGCGAGCGCCATCATGCCCGCGAGAAACAGGTAAACGTTCCAGCCCTGCTTGATCGCGCCGGTCGCGGCCTGCGTGGGAATCAGCCGCGTCACGACGAGCAGCAACGCACCGCCGCACGCCCAATACGCCTCCGCAATTTTTAGCGGACGCACCAGCATGCACACGATGCTCGCGACGGAAATGATCCAGGTGAATGTGGCGGCAGCGTGGCTCATCAGGCTTTCAATTCTAGCCTCGAGACACTACCAAGGAAAAAAGCAAAACATTCCACAGAGAGAGAGAAGAAAACCGGGGAGCACGGAGAAGCTTTCGCCATGCACAGCATCTCTGTGCCCTCCGCTCTTCTCAGTGTTCTCTGTGAAATGTTTCGCTTTTGAATTTGAACAGGCACAACGCGTCTATTCCACGACAGCGATCCCTGCAGCGACCGCTTGCGCCTTCTGCGCGATGAGGCCGAAGCCGTGCTGCTTCGCGTCTTGCGCGAGCGCTTTCAACGTCGCGCGCCCGTCGACCTTGCGCCCCGCAGCGATTTGCGTTTCACCCAGCGCAAGCCGCGCGTCATATTCCGTGGCGATCATGCCTGCCGCGCGCGCATCCTTCTGCGCCGCCGTGAGCTGCGCGATCGCGTCAGTCACTTTTCCTGCTTTCGACGCGACCAGCGCCGCCACCACCGCCGCGTCAAGCTTCGCGCCGCGGTCGCCAGATTGCGCCGCAAGCTCGGTCGCCTTGTCGCTCAGCACCTTCGCGCCGCTTACGTTTCCGCTCGCAAGCATCGCGCGCGCCAGCGCCAGCCGCGCCTCCGCCTCACCGGAAGCATCTTTCTCTGCGGCAAACTCAGCCGCCGCGTCACTGGCGAATTTCGTCGCGTCGCTCAGCCGGTTCTGCTCCATCGCGAGCTGCGCCAGCGAAATTCGCGCGTATGCAGCGTCGCTCTTCGCTCCCACTGCATCCAGGGCCGTCAGCGATTCATTCAGACTCGCGCCCGCGCCCTTCAAATCGCCTTGTGCGATTTGCGTACTGCCGAGAGTTGCGAGCGATTTGCCGAGATCGCCACGCGCATCGAGGTCGCGTCGGACCCTAACCGAATCGATGCAGTCCTTTTGCGCGTTCACCAGGTCGCCTGTGTTGTAGAGAACGACGCACCGGCCATTCAACACGGCGGCCTCCATGTTGCGGTCGCCGATGTCTCTCACCGTCTTCAGCGCGCTCGCGAACATCTCCGCGCCGCGCACATTTTCGCCCTCGGCATACAAATCCAGCGCCATATTCTGCTGCGCCATCGCCACGTCGCCCTGTTCGCCGCGCTCTTTCGCCACAGCAATCGCTTTTTCGTACGATTTCACGGCGGCCGCATGATCTCCCCGCAAGCCCTCAATATTGGCGAGATTGTTCAGCGCGCCCGCTTCGTCATACGCGTCGCCGATCGATTGCGCGATGCTAAGCGCTTCCTGGTAAAGCGGTTCGGCGGCAGCGTTGTTACCCGCATTAAAATACGCATTCGCAATATCGTTCGACGCGCGCGCCGCGCCGAGTTGATCGCCCGTGGCAAGGTTGATCTTCTTCGCCTCTTCACAGAGCGGTTTTGCAGCGTCCGGCTCGCCCAGCGTGAGGTGCGCGTAGCACTGCAGAATGCGTGCTCGCGAGAGAAGTACTTGCGCGCCCATCGACGATGCAGCGGTTGCCGCCGCGTTGGCCGAATCGAGTTCAGCTTTGTAGTCCGATAGATCTCCGTGTGCGCGCGCTTCCACCAAATCCACCTGCGCACCGACGCCGGGCGAAAGAGGCTGGCTTCGCAACTGATTGACGGTGGTTAGTGCGTCATTCGGTTTGCCGGCGCGAATCTGCGTGTTCGCCAACGCAAGCCCGTATTCCGGCTCGTCGCGATACTGCGCCCACAATTGCGAATATTCCTGAATCGCCTTCGGCCAGTCGCGCGTCGCGGAATAAAGTTGCGCGCTCGCACGGCTCTTCGCTTCGGCTGATAAACCTTTCGCGGCATCGAGAGCCTTTTGCGCCGCATCCGCGGCTTTCGATTCGAATCCGAGCGCATCCCACGCCTGTGCCAGCGCCGCGTGGGCCTGCGCGAATTGCGGATCGGCGGTCACCGCCTGTTGTAAAAGCTTCGTCGCAGCGAGCACGTCAAACTGCCGCATCTTTTCGCGTCCTTCGGAATAGAAGCGCATCGCGTCGGCGTTGCTCGAAAGCGACGCGTCCATCCGCGCCTCTTCCGCCGCCGAAAGTGCTACGCCCAGGTTCTGCCGCACGAGGCGCCCCGAGTGGACAACCAGTCCATTTAGATCGCTCTCGTTGCCCGACTGCGCGACCGACCCGGCGCTCTCGCCGCTCACTCCGTTCAGAAGGTGAATGTTCCACTGCACGTTCGCGTGTTGCGCCGCGCCGTTTACGTTGTACGAGCCGAGCACCAGCACATCGGCGCCGAGGAATTTCCGGATCGCGGCAAGCTGGTCCTTCGAGAGCGATTTCGCGCCGTCACCGATTTTCAGGTTCTGCATCATTTCGTCCACGCGCGCCTGAGGGATCACACGCAACTGCTCGGTATCGAGCTGCGACCACAAACTGTCCGACAAAATATTTCCGAGCGCGTCCGCGTCCTTGCGCCCGCTGAGATTCTGAAATCCCAAAATCGCCACAGAACGCCGCGCGCCCGCGGCCACTTCCGCCTGTTGCGCGAGTTCCGCTTCGTGTTCCGCCGCGCGATGCCGCAACCACCACATCGTCCCTTCATACGCCGCGGCGATCAGCACCAAGCCGATCGTGAGCGGCACCACAATCCGCGCCCACAGCGGCTTCGGTTTGCGGATCACTTCTGTCTCGGTGCCGGTTCGCGGCACAGCAACCGATTCGCCCCGCAGCGCCCTCGCCACTTCTTCCGTTGAAGCGAACCTCTTCGCAGGCTCTCGCTCGAGGCATCGCCGAATCGCCGCATCCCAACGCGGATCGAGATCCGGCACCATCAACCGCGGCGCGGGCGCCGGCTCTTTCAGCCGCTTCATCGCCACCGCAAACGGCGTGTCCGCCGAAAACGGCAACGCGCCTGTCACCATTTCGTACAGCACGATTCCCAGCGCGTAGATATCGGTCTGCGGAGTAATCGCGCCGCCTTCCAGTTGCTCCGGCGCCATGTACGAGGGAGTGCCGACAATGTCGCCGGGCTGCGTCAACGTGTGCTCGGCGCGCTCCTCGGCGTGCGCGAGGCCGAAATCTGTTACCACCGCTCGCGACGCTCCGCTTGCGCCTCGCCCGCTCGATTCGCGCGGCGGCACCAGCATCACGTTGGCACTCTTGAAGTCGCGATGAATCACGCCGACGTTGTGCGCCGCTGCCAAGCCCGCGCACATCTGCTCGGCAATCGGCAGAGCTTCGCCCGTTGTCATCGGTACGCCGTTGCGAATCCGGCGATCGAGCGTCTCGCCAGAAAGATATTCCATGCTGACGATCAGAATTTGCGAGGGCGCGGCGCCGAGCGGCGTTGCGCCGTGGCGGAAGACGTCGAACGTGCGGCACACATTCGGATGCGTCACCTTACGCGCCAGTTGAATCTCGCGCCGGAAACGCTCCACGTCGTGCGCCGACTTCCCGGATTCGAATCGCGCCGTCTTCACCGCCACGCGCTCGTTCAGCTCTTCGTCTTCGGCTTCGTACACTTCGCCCATTCCGCCGCGCGCGACGAAACGGATCACGCGGAAACGGCCGGCGAGCACTTGATTGGGCTGAAAAACGGCGTGGATCGGGGTGCCGGAGGCGTAGCTGGAATCTTGCGAACCGGATTGCGCGCCGGTGTTTGAGTCGGACGTCGCCGCGCCGCGCGACGGCGAATTCACATCGGCGGTGACGTCGGCGCCGGGCGGATTGCGTTTGGACTCGTCCATCGTGAGCGACCCAGGCGATTAACGCAAGATTATGACACAACGAGTGGAACTAGCCTCCAATTCGGAGCAGCTATCGTCTGAGCCAACCGGGGGCGTTTCTCGCATTTGATGTCATCCGGAGGTTCGATTCATCGGCCGAAGGATCTCTGCTCAGCTTTGTCAACTAGCGCCACAAAACCCACAGGCACGACGTGCCTATTCCACTTTTCTCGCATGTGAACCAAAGATGAGTCCTAGTACTCCACCCCATAAAAATCGAGCGATTCGTAATGTTTTCAACCCTTTCGTCTTGACTTTCTACGTCGCCGCGCATACAAACTTTGCACCCAGTCTCTCCAGGAGATTCGTTCATGTTCAAACGCATTGCTCTCATTACCTCGGCCCTCGCACTCATTTCTACCGTACCCGCGTTGGCGAATAGCGTTCACGCGCCGCGTAGTGCTTCCCAGCAGGGCGTCTCGACCGACGCGAATTTCGACTCGCCGACCACCGTCAACGGCATTCCCGTCACGCCGTTTTTCAACGTGAACGATAGCGTCGACCCGCTGATCGATATTTTCCAGATTCCGTCGAATTTCGAATCGGGCACGTCTTACACGCTCACCTTCGCCAATATCAACAATGGCTACGGTGTGTTTGATTGCGCCAACCCGAACGATCCGACGCAGGGCGCGATTTCCGCGGACTCGACGCCGGTGGCGCTGCTTGGACCGTGCACTCACGAAGCGCTCGGTGCTGGCGATCAGTTCATCACCTTCACCGAAAGCGGAAATACTTCGACGATCACGTTCAATACCGTTGCGGGTCAGACGCCGCCATCGACGTTCTACTTCTGGACGCCGGATGCGAACCTTCTGAGCATCACAGCGGGAACCAGCACGATGCCCGAACCGGCCGCGTACTTGATGTTGGGCGCGGGCCTGCTCGCGATTGCGCTGCTCCGCCGCCGTACCGTGAACGCGTAATCGCTGCATCGCAGTTTCGATCTCGCAAAAACAAAGACGCCTCCGCTCATCCCGGAGGCGTTTTTATTTGCGGTCGGACAGCCTCCCAGGCGGTCCTCATACGGTCGCGCATTAAGATTCTGGCAACATCGCTGACGGCCCACTCAACAATCGTGAGTGGAATAGGCACGTTGTGCCTGTGTTCTTTGTCGCGCGCCACCACGAATTCAAATTCAGAACCACAGGCTCAACGTGCCTATTCCACTTGTCCTGCGCGTTACCCCATTGGCCCCAGCATCGTGAGATTCGCAAAAGTTTCGCCGCGCGCGGCATGTTACTCTAAAAAAGATGCGCCTCTCCGCAGCCCTTGGGCCTTTTCTTGCAGTCTGCGCCGCCGCATGCGCACTCGCCGTTCCCGCAACGCTTTCATCGAAGCCACCCGCCGCGCCCGACTACAAACATCTCTACGAAACGCATCAGTGGTTCGCGCTGCGCGACGCGGTGAATGCCGCCGCTGAACACGCGCCCGTCTTCTTCAAGGGCGCCGTCGAAGCCGCCTTCAACGAAACCGAAGCCGCCGACCGCGACCTGAAAATGGACATCCGCGGAGAACCACACTCCACGCGTTCGCCGTCCGCGCGAGATTTGCTCGTCGCTCTCTATTACCGCCAAGGCCGCTACAAGACGGCGCTTACGTCGTTCGATCTTTACCACTACACGTCCGCGAATGATGACGAGAACAAAGAACGCGCCATGCTCGTCGCCATGGCGCAAGCCGGCGACCTCAGCGTCTCCGTGGCGAAGCAGTCCGCGAGCGTCGCGATCGATCTCGTGGATGGAAACCTCTTTCTGCCCATCACGGTCAATAATTCGCCCGCTTCGTATGCGTTCGACAACGGCGCGTCCGTTTCGATGATGAGCGAGTCGGAAGCGAAGCGCCTCGGCCTTACCGTTCAGTCCACCGGCGCATCGATGTACACCATGACCGGCGCGAACATCGCGATGCGCATTGCCATCGCGAACGATCTCGCGATCGGCGGCATGCACTTCGCGCACGTTGTTTTCGATGTGGTGCCCGATGCGAATCCGCCGTTCGACGAACTGCCCGCGGGGAAACGCGGCATCATCGGTCTGCCCGTGCTGCTCGCGATGAAGAATCAGCGCTGGAGTGCGACGAAGAAAACCTTCGAATTCAATTTTTTGACGGCGATTGTGCGGACCAGCGCCACAACGTACGGACTCGCGCTCGAGGACACTTCCACTTTCACGCAGGTGCTCTACAAACACACGATGCTGCTCATGAGCCTCGACACCGGCGCGCAGCACACGTACCTCTATCCCACGTTCACGGCGGCGTTCCCTGCCGTGGTCGCCGCGGGCACAAAGGAAACGAAAAAAGTCACCGGCGTCGGCGGCAGCACAGATTTCGATTCCGTATTGCTTGAGAGCGTGCCGCTCACCGTGGGCGGCCTGCCCGTCACGCTCAAGCCCGCGCACGTCCTCGCAAAAGACAACACGCCCACCAGTAAATGGTTCGCCGGTAATGTAGGCATGGACCTTCTCAACCAGTCCACCACCACGACCCTCGACTGGACCACCATGACCATCAATTTGCAGTAGCGCGGTGTTTGTGCCTTTCCGGGTGCCGCACGGCTCGCACCCTTTTGAGAAGAAAAGGGTGCGGCACCCGGAAAATCGCTTCCAACAAAAGTTCACACAAACACGATCGGATTGCGCTCGGCCTTTGCAGCGCGCACAAGCTCCTCGAATGAATCCACGAACTGATGCAACTCGGCTGACTGCTTCGCGGTGCCCCGTAACTGCGCAAGCTCCGCTGACAGCGCTGGCAGCGACTCCAAAGCGATCGTATCCTCGCAGTGCGATCCCGAATAGAGTATTTTCGTGATGGTGAAGCTACTGGAGCCGATCAGTCGCGAGACCTCTTCTCGCAACTCGCTGATCGCCGCGATATTGCTGATGCGACGCGCCACCGCCCGACCCTGCTCACTGTACTTTCGTGCGAGCGCGTCGCTCTCGAAATAAACTTCTCCCGTCTCCGGCGCCACGATCGCGGCTTCTTCGTCCGCCCCTAATTCGAGGTGCGCCTTATCCCGATACACAACCGCGTCGAGCCCCATTTGAATTCCTCGCGTTCACCTAGAACTTAACCACTCACGCCGTGCCCGTACAAATCGAATCCGTCCCAGTCTCCGCGCGCAAATCTCGCGCTCTCGCGTTCCATCGCGCATGCTCAGACTAAAGTCTAAGCTACGCGCACTCCGCTGGAATTTCGCAGCGCGCCGTTGTATCGTTTCCGCGTTTCCACCGCACTCGGAGCCGCCAACTATGTTGAGCCTTCGCCGCACCACCGCCATCGTGATGGTCCTCACGCTCGCGATTCTGTGCCCGCTCGCCACCGCGCAGCAGGGCTCGATGAATTGCGCGAGCAACGACGGCCGCTACAAATATTGCCGCGTCGATACGCAAAATTACGTGCGCCTCGTTCGACAAAATTCCGGCAGCCCTTGCGTGTACGGCCGCACGTGGGGCTACGACTATCGCGGCATCTGGGTCGATCGCGGCTGCCGCGCCACATTTGATTACGGACGCGGTCGTGGCGGCGGAGGCAGCAACACCGGCGCCGCCGTCGCCGCAGGAATTCTCGGCGCGATCATCGTCGGCTCGGCCATCGCGTCCGCCGACAAAGACAACAGCAACCACGACGACACCGCCGAGCTGCGCCGCCAGTATTACCGCGACGGCTACCGCCACGGCGCGCGCGACTGGGACAACGATCGCACCTCCGATTACCGTTTCTACAACGATCGCTACCCCTCCGCCTTCGAACGCGATTTCGCCGAAGGCTACAACGACGGCTACAACAATCGCCAGAGCCGCTACTAACCGCGTGCAATTCGCCCGACAGGAGATTCGATCGACATGACCGCGAAATTTATACGAACTGTGTGCGCCGCAGCCGCGCTGTACTTCGCCGCAAGCTCCGTAGCGTTCGCGCAGGATGAAGCGTCCGCGCCGAACCGCGCTTCCACGGCACAGACCGAAAAATCGCCGACGGCGAATGCTCCGAAGTCGAGCGGCGTCGAGCAGCCCGGCGCGCGCGCAGGCCACCGCACCGTCACACCGCGCGCCACCGCCGACACGCTCGTCGCCATCGAAAAAGCCGGCGTGCTGCGCGTCGGCGTCGCGCTGATCATTCCGTGGGCGATGCACGATAAAAATGGCGAGCTGATCGGCTTCGAGATCGACGTCGCGAAAAAACTCGCGCGCGACCTCGGCGTGAAGCCCGAGTTTCACCCCACGCCGTTTCGCGACTTGATCCCCGACCTGCTCGCCGGAAAGTACGACATCATCGTCAGCGGCCTTTCGATCAGCGCCGAACGCGCCCTCAAAGTGGATTTCAGCAATCCCTACAACGAAACCGACGTGAAGTTGATCGCCAGCGCGAAATCGCCCGCCGCTGGTGAAGCGAAACTCGAAGCGTTCGACAAGGAGTCGATTCGGATCGGCGTGCTCGAAGGCAGCACCGCCGAAGATATGACCGGCGTTGTACTGCCCAACGCGCAAATCATCGACTACACCGATTCAGGCGAAGCGTTCAACGATCTGGTCGATGGCAAGCTCGACGCCGCCGTTGCAGACAGCCCGCGCCCAGATATCGTCGCGCAACTTTTCCCCGACAAAGTGAAATGCCTGTGCGACATCGCGCTCTCCACCTACCCGGCGGCTTTCGCCGTCCCGCGCGGCGACGTGGAGTTCGTCAACTTCCTCAACGCCTGGATCGCCTCGCGCACCAGCAACCACTGGCTCGAACGCAAACGCGCCTACTGGTTCAAATCCACAGACTGGCAAACAAAGCTCTAAGGCTGGAAAGTTTGACTCGCGGGATTCCAGAAGTGCCGCGCTGCTCTGCTTGGGCCTTTTGGGCTACAGCCTTGCTTTCAATTCGTTAATCTCACGGTAAACCGAATCGGCATCTTCGATGTCCACGAAAGCAGTCGTAGCGCCAAAACTCACACTGTTCCATGGAGATTGTCTGTTCCGCGTTCCGATGCCAAATCCCTGCCATGACCCTGCGGTATCCGTACCCATCCCAAATCGCAGACTCCCAAAACCGTCCGCGCGTAACTCCTTTTCTATCGCGGGCACCGTGCGGATATCGCAGGCCCACGTTTTCCTTGTGAAACCGCGCTGAACTCCAAGCACTCGCCGATCCGTCACGGCGTAATACGTCCTTTTCTTGAGCCATGCCGCGTAAACAAATCGTCCCCAGATGATGTACTGCCCGATCAGCACAAAGGGAATTCCCCAAAGCACAAAAAATACGTCGGGTATTCCGCGTGCGTGCTTGCCTACTCCGAACGCCATAGCTTCCCAGAACATCGCGAATCCGCCCCAAAGCAAGCTGAACGGAATCATTAGCGCATCGGAGGCGTGGAATACTATTTTCGTCGTCGGCTGCCCCGCCCAGACAATGCTTTCCCCCGAAAGCAACTCCGGCTGGATCGCTGTATAGGTGTCCTGATCGATCTGCGGCATTGCGCGAAGAATACTGCACTCTTGCGTCGATAGAACTGGGGTTTTACGTAACGTTTTCGTCTACAGCAATGGGCCGCCAGCGCCTAAATCTGCTTGCGAATCTTGCCGTGCATCGCTATCGTGGCCGCAACTTTCCCCTGCAGTATCGAGAGGCCAACTGATGCAACGTCGCGCGTTCCTGCAAACCGCAGCCGCCGTGTTCCCCGCCGCCGCGCTCCCCGATTTTGTCGTCGCGCAATCGTCCGCCGCGTCCGCGCCCAACCAGGAATCCGCCACGCAGGCCGCGCTGCACATCGTCGGCGCGAATGAGGACCGAGCCGGCCAGCCGCACGGCCTCGGATTCAGCACCATCCTGTTTAAAGTGACGACCGCCGACTGCGATGGCCGCCTCTTCCTGATCGAACATCAGCATGCCAAGCCCGGCGGCGGGCCGTCGCTGCACTACCATTTAAATCAGGAAGAGTGGTTCTACGTGATCGAGGGCGACGTGGACTTTCAAGTCGGCGACAAGCGGCTTCGCTTGCACGCCGGCGAATCCGTGCTCGCGCCGCGCCGCATTCCGCACACTTTTTCGCCCGCGGGCCCTGGCGAGTCGCGCCTACTTATCGCCTTCACGCCTGCTGGAAAAATGGAGCAATACTTCATCGACGCGCAGTCGCACAACCTAGCAGCCGAAGACCCAGTCGCGTTCAATCGCCGCTACGAAATGGAGTACGTCGGCCCGTCGCCATTCTGGAAAACGTAGCGCGTCGGACAGGGCACAAGCCCTGTCCTCTCGCGGTGGAATAGGCACGACGTGCCTATTCCACGCTCTCAACAAACGTTTCACTGTGAAACGCCAGCCGCCTCCAAGAAATTTCCCTGTAACCTCCCGGCATTTTCTCCGTCTATGGTATTTTGTAGTGCCCCGTTTTCGTTGCCGCGAATCGATTTACCGCTGGGAGGTCCGTTGTCGCTGTCGAGCTTACGCAAAGCGATTCGCTGGTGTTGTCTCTGCGCAGCTCTACTCGCCGGTTCGCACGTTCCCGCCCGCGCACAATCCCTGCACGCCGATTTCGCCGCCGCTGAATTTGCCGATCTGGAATCCTCGCGACCAGACGTCGCACTCACGAATTTCCAGCGTTACACGCTGATCCCCTGCGCCTCCGTCGTCGCGCACGCGCAGGTTACGATCGCCACACCGCCGCCCGCAAACTGCGCCGTCCAAAAACCCGCCTCCGCGCCACGCTATCACCTTGAGACCGGCCTCGACTTTTCCGTAGCAACTCCAGCCGCAAGCCTGACTGCGCTACAAGATTCATCCTCAGAGCCTGCCGCAGACGGCGAAGGCGCCTACTCCTCCTCGTTCACGATCGGCGCCTCCTCCACGCCCGGAATTTTCAGTTCGGTGCCCTCACCCGCCAGCCCATCCTATTTCGACGCGCTCGCCTACCAAGACCGCACCATCCCGCACGCCGAAAGCTTCCACTGGTGGCCCGCGCTCGAGCAATCGTTTTACTTCCTGCTGATCGAGCACGGTTTCCGCATCGCCGACGATCCATTTCTGCGTTACCTGCTGTGGCACAAGCCGTTCTGGCACGACTACATCGCTTCCACGCGGCACTTCAACATGAACCAGTGGGGCGACGGCGACGACTTCATCGTCAACTACGTCGGCCATCCGATGGAAGGCGGCGTCACCGGCTACATTCAGATTCAGAATGATCCGCGCGGCCGCTCGCTGGTCTTCGGTATGAATCGGGATTACTGGACAAGTCGTCTAAAGGCGATGGCCTGGGCCGCGGTGTACAGTGCGCAGTTTGAAATCGGGCCGATTCTTTCCGAAGCGGCCATCGGCAACGAAGGCGGCTACTATTACCGGCCGGGCTGCGATCCGTATCTCACGTGCTCGCGCCCAGACGGCCGAAAGCCGATCACCAACAACACGGGCTGGGTGGATTTCGTCGTGACGCCCACGGTGGGCATGGGATGGATCGTCCTCGAAGACGTGATCGAGAAAGAAGTCACCGACCGTTGGGCGCCCGGCCAGCCCGACGATCCACTGAAATGGAAAATCGTGCGTGGCGCGTTGAGCCCCACGCACGTGATGTCGAATTTCGTCGCCGGAAAAGTGCCATGGTATCGCTACCGCATTTACGGCCCCGACGACGGCAATCTATTTCCGTCTCACAATCACCGCGCTGACGATCCGTACGACTGGACCGGCATCCAGCGCTGGGAAATCGGTGCGCACTATTCCTACCTGAGCCTTCCAGTGGGCACCGAAACTTGTTACTCGTGCCGGGTGAGCAACAGCGGCTTCGGCGTGAACTTCGCGTACCGGATCACCAATCGTTTGTGGGTCGATTCCGACGTGAATGTTTTTCCGTCCGGCGGAGGCTACGCGAGCAAAGGCACGATGGTGCAGGGCGAATTCGGTCCGCGCTACGGCTACACCGGAAAAAATTGGGGATGGTACGTGAAGCTACGGCCCGGCTTCATCTATTACGATAAAACTCTCACACTCGATTCCGGCGCGGCGTTCGTCGAGGCTACTCGCTTCGCATGGGACTTTGGCTCGATCTTCGAATGGTTCGCCACGCGCCACTCCACGCTGCGCGTCGATGCCGGCACCACCGTGGTGCGCTACCTCACCAGCCACACCGATCCGCGCCAGCCTCCAGGAGACATCTTGTCTAACGATTACTACGTCAGCCAATCAAACTTCCAGCTCACCACCGGCTACACGTACCGTTTTTAGCGCTGAGCGTAGACTTCAGTCTGAGCATCGACGCGCGCTCGTGCGCGTGCCGCTACAAATTCGACCCACAACGTCAGCCCGTGCCCCTCTCGAAAGCATCGGAGTAACAGCGGCCCGCACCCGCCCTCACGCTCGCGGCCCAATTGATACACGGAGATTCTCGATGGCCACGACCGAACCCAACGCCGCAGGCCCTGACGCACCGGGCACTCTCACCGATCGTCTGGAAGCCGCGACGAGCGAACTTCAGCGCCTCGAAGATTTGGTGAAATCCGGCGAACTCGACCAGCGCGTGCTCACCGAATTTCGCAACGCCGTCGATCACATTCGTACCACCGCGTGGGCTGTGCAGAAGTGGGTCGGTCTCGCCGAGCAGTCCGGCGGCGATCCGTTTTCCGTGCTGCCGATCATGTCTGCTGAACGCGTTCGCCGCGCCACGCAAATCGCGAACGATCTGTGCCTCGATATCCAGTGCGCAGATGTGGGCCTCGAGACCAAAGGCATCGTCGATCTCTACAACGCCGTCGGCGACCTGCATCACCGCATCGGCACGCTACTCGGCCGCGCCACGTAACGTCGGACAGGGCCCAAGCCCGGTCCTCCTCGCCCACTAGTCACTCGCCACTAGCCACTGCCTTTCGAGTGTTATTATTTCCCGCACATGTACCGCGCACTTCCGTTCGTCGTTGCATTCGCGCTGTGCGCCGCCGCGCCCGCACGCGCCGCCGAATGCGCGTCCAAGCCGGCGGTTCAGGCGGAATTCAATTCCTCCACGCAGCACACTCTCGATTCGCCCGACAAAAAATGGAAAATCTACTCCGTGCCCGGCCACTCGTTTTCGGACGACGCGTCCGTATTCATCGCGCTCGCCGACACCGATAAAAAATGGCGCGTCGTGTATCTCCGCCGCCGCGGCACGGCCTACTTCAGCGACGATTCGCATTGGCTCATTTTTCGCGACGATTATCTCGAGCAGGACTCCGCGATCCGCGCCTTCGATCTTTCCGGTGACACGCCCAAAGAGCTGAAACACGCGAACGTGAATATTCGCACCGCGATGTCGAAACAAATTCCGAAAGGCATGCTCGCCGAATACGTTCACTACCCTGATTTTTGTTATGCCGTGCCTGCGCCGGGCGCGCCCACCACGATCATTCTTCTTTCGGACACGCCGGTCGTTCGCCGCCCCCTCTTCTCGATGGGCTACGGCTACCACCTCCCCACAGGCACGCCGTACTTCATGCGCGTGGAAGTGACGCTCCCCGACACGCACGCCACGGCCGCGCAATACGATCCCAAGCGCCCAGCGCCTATTACCACTCCTGCGCCGCCCGGATAGACGCGCCCCACAAGCCGGGTGTACACTCGCGCAAGCCTCGCAGTTCAGCTTGGAATTGGAAAGGAGCCCGCGATGTTTGCCTTCACTCTCGCCGGCATCGTGCTGATTCTGTTCTTCGTTTTCGTGCTCGTCCTCTGCACCCGCGACCGCAGAAAACCACTCGAGCCGCGCGACGAGTGGACCATGGACCTCGACCGAAAATCGCGCATGGGACGCTGGTCGTACTGATTCTCGCGCAAGCTATTCTCCTGCGACCTCCAAGTACGATTCTGGCAACCACGATCGCGAACCGACCAACAAATTAGGGAGCGAACGATTGTGGAATAGGCACGTTCTGCCTGTGGGTTTGACTTTGTAGCGAGCGATACGAAGACCACAGGCAATATGCCTATTCCACAACCGTTCGCTCCAATTTTGGCGGTGCAGACTCGCGCGTGTTGCCAGAACTGCGGGCGTGCGTGGACAAAAAGAAACGGAGCCGCGCGAGCGGCTCCGTCTTCACAACAACACAGCTTGTGACGGTGAAGCTTACTGCGGGTTCGTCGGCTTCGGTTTCGCGGGCGGCGGTGGATTTTTCTTTTCCGCGTCGCGATGCTCTTGCTCCTGCTTCTGCTGGAGCTGCTGCTGCTCCTGTTGATGCTTTTGCTGAAGCTGTTCGAGCTGCTGCTGATGCTGCGCGTCGAGTTGCTTCTGTTTCGCAGCGTCGGCGGCCTGCTGCTGTTGCTTCTGCCGCTCGGTTTGCTGCTGTTGTTCGAGCTTCTGGCGCTCTTCGTCCTGCTGTTTATGCAGATCGGCAGCTTCCTGCTGATGCTTCTGCTCAAGCTGCTCGTCTTGCGGCCGCGCCGTCGGCGGACGATTGTTGTTCACATTCGCCGCGGGAGGAGGAGCCACAACCGGATCCGCTGGCCGATTGTTCGCAGCGGGAGGCGGTGGCGGCGCGGGCTTGTTGTTCGCTGCCGGAGCCGGAGCGGGCGGCGGATTCGCCGGGCGATTCGGTTCCGCAGGACGATTCGGTTCCGCCGCGGGTGCAGGCGGACGATTCGCATTCGCGTTGGCAGGCGCATTCGCCTTCGTAGGAGCCGGCTTCATCTGCGCCGGTTTCGCCGGCGGCGCAACTTTCACCTGCGCCAGGGGCTGAGCCTGCGCGTGCGCCGGCGGCGGAATCTGCTTCACCTGCGCCGCGGAAAGCGGCCTGCCGCCATTGGCTTGAATTGCAGCCTGCCGTTGCGCAAACGCCGGCGGTCGCGGCGGCGGAGTCGTCTTCGCCACCACGGCGCGAGCCTGCACAGCCGCCGGAGGACGCACAGTCGCCGCCGGCCTGCCACCAAGCACCGCTTCCCGCTGAGGCACCGTGGGCGGCGTCAACACCGTCACCTGCGTCGTCGCGTACTCATTCGGCCGCACCGCGACGAAGTTCTTCGCGATCGGCTGCCCCGAGCTGAACGCTTGCGGCGTAGTCGCCACCACTGCACCTGCGACGCGCTGGTTCACGTACGTGATGTTCGTCACGTTCACCGTCTTATTCACGACCACCGTGTTGTAGTAATTGTTCACCACCGTCGTTTCCACGCGTGTGTTCGAAACGTTTACGTTCGTCCAGTAATTACGGCTCACCGGATACGACGGAGCGAAAACTTCGCGCGGCCCGAGCGGAAACCACGCTACGCCGCCTCCGCCACCGCCGACTCCTACCCACGCCACAAGCGCCGGCGCGTACACCGGCCGCACGTACACCGCACCACCGTACGAAGCGCGCGGCGGCGCGGGAATCCATCCCCAGGTGCCGTTAAAATTTGCCCAGCGTCCGTAGTGGAACGGCGCAAAGCCCCACGGCGCATCATCGACCCACGTGTAACCCCACGGCGCAATGTAAGCCCAGTGGCCGTAGTGATACGGCGCCCACCCAACGATCGTCGTGTGCGGAAACCACACGGCGCCATACTGCGGATCCTGGCGCCAGCCGCCGTTGTCGTCGAGGTCGTCGTAACCGATCACGTCGTCGGAAACGTAACGCATGGAAATCGAATTGTCTTCGTGGTGATCGCGCTGCTCGCACCACAATTCGAAATCGTTGTCGTTGCTGTCGTAAATGCTGTCGGTCTGCGCGTACAGCTGATCGGTGCCGCTGAATGTGTCGAGTTCACCTTGATTCACGTTGTACGACGCGCCCGCGCCGATCACCTGGCCCACGCCTGCGCGGTCTTCGATCACAGTAGTCTGCCCCGAAGGATCCACGCTGATCGTGTAAATTCCCGGCTGTAAAATCGAAAACGCAAGATTTGGCGTATCGACTTCGAAATCTTCGTCTGTGCCGAGACGCTTCACGCGGATGCGCACGCTGCCGCTGGTGAGCTGCATCTGCGCGATGCCGTCCGTGAGATTCAGAAACGAAAAGCCCGTGTTTTCCGAGAGCACGATCGACGCCGAGCCGATGTGCAGCGCGGCGCGCGCGCCGGAATCACTCCACAATTGGTCGCCTGTGGTCACCGGGCGATTCCATGTGGCCTGAATCCAATCGTCCGTGCCCGCAGGCTGAAATGAAACGTTGCCGCCGATGTAGCTCAGTCGAGCCACGCGCGACGGTGGATCTTGATAGTCGTCCTGCGCCCTCAGCGCAGACGGCACAAGCAGCGCCGCCAGCACAAACAATAAAATTCCAAATCGAGCCTTGAATGTACGTGAAAACGCAAATCCGGACTGCTTCATACGATAGTCCCCCTATCGTGAACCGCTTAAGATTTAGGCCGAGCGAAAACGCACAATTAAGCAGGGGTGGTAGAAATGCATGCTGGGAGTGTGATGAGAAAATTCTACCCTTGGTCTCGCGGATTGAGCACGGAAATTATGTGCCGCACAGCCAAAGCGAGAAGCGCCTCAATGCAGACTAGTATGGCGTTCGGGCGCAACGCGGAGCAGAATTCGAAGGGAGGATGGAATGATCCGTCACCGTAGCTTGCAAGTTGTGCTGGTGCTCGTGGGATTGCTGTTCACCGCGGCGATTTATCCGATCGTGATGGGCCTCCGCCATCCCACCGCCGCGGACGATACCGGCGACACCATGATGATGAGCCTCTACTTCACGATGGGTATTTTTCTGCTGCTGGCGGTCCGCAATCCGGAGAAGTATCGCAGCGCGATCTGGTTCGTGGCGTGGTCGAGCTTCGCGCACGCCGTGGTGATGACCTGGCAGGGCCTTTCCATTCCAGAACAGAAGACCGGCTTCATCGCCGCGTCGGGCATCCTCGTTGTGATCGGCGCGCTATTGCTCGCGCTGCTTCCGCCTCGACCGCTTGCCCCCGGGCAGGCATAAACGCCCGCGCCGGCTCCGCGCCGCTACTTCCGCCACTCGTCGGACTGCTGCTTCATCCGCGCGTAGCACTCGCAGCTGGCGGCTTCCAATCCGCGCCGGTTCTTGATCTCCACGGCTCCGCGTTTGTAGGCGATCAGGCCCTTACGCTGGAGCTGCCCCGCAGCCACCGTTACGCTCGCTCGCCGCGTGCCCAGCATGTGCGCCAGGAACTCCTGTGTCAGCGGAATCGTTCCGCCGCTGAGCCGGTCATGGCTCATCAGCAGCCACTTGGCGAGGGATTGATCAATCGGATGCAGCCGGTTGCACGCCGCGATCTGCATCACTTGAAACGTCAGCTCCTGGCTGAACCGCGAAGCCGCCTGAAGCAGCCCTGGAGACTTCGCCAGCATCGATTCGAAACGCTTCGCGCTGATCGAGTAGCCGTCGCCGCCAACCTGCATAATGGTTTCGGTCGAGCTTGTCTTCAGGCCCGCCAGCAACGGTACGCCAACGAATCCTTCATGCCCCACCAAGCCAACCTCCACCGACCGCCCGTCCCTCATCACGTTCAGAAGCGACGCGAGACCGTTATTGATGAAGTACGCTTTACTGATCGGTTTTCCGGGTTCGTTCAGGATCGTGCCGCGCGGCAGGCGCACAAATTCAACGGCCCGTAACACGGCGTTGCACTCATTGTACGGAAGGCCAAGCAGGATCTTGTTTCGCAGTCTTCCAGCGGCGTTCGCGGACGTTGCCGCGCGTTTTTGAACTGACATTATTTCCCCTTGCGAGAGGTCTGTCTGGTTTCGCAAGGGAGCCGCCGAAAGCGGATGCGATGCTAGTGAGACGGCCTGATGCTACCCAGTTCGGTACTCCAAGTCGGTACGGTGACGTACAGTCCCGCACCGCCGGAACACCCTGGGCATAGCGACGAAACCCGAGGAATTCGTCTGAGTTTGCATGGGGCTGTCGTAGGAAGATAATGCGACGGCGAGATGCTTGTTAGACGCCCTAAGGGTAGCCCTCCGCGCGGCGGAATGATATGTCCGAATGCGCGCCGTTTCGTCTTGCGTCCCTCTGTACGCTGGCGTACATTCACAGCGTCTTTTCACACCTTCCTCGCCGAACGTTCATTCGCTCCGGCGTCCAAAGTGTCAACCGACAATCGGACAAGCGAGGTGCCATCATGTCGAGCCATTCGTGGCTTTGTGTCGTTCGACAGGCCGAAGAAGAACGTGAGCCTTCCCATCTCCATGAGCGGGTGATGGAAGCGGAGTACGCGATCCTGGAACGCATGCGCGAGCTGCGATCATGCGATGTTTTAGACCAGGAAGCCGCGGCCGAATTTCAGGACATGCGTTCGGCGCTGAATAATCTGCTGCGTATTAAGACCGAACGCCTGAAATGGCCCGCGCTGCAGCTCAGCGATACCGACGGAAAATCGGCGTAGCCCCGGATCGCGCGCGACAGACCGGTGGAATAGGTATTGACACGCATACGTGCCTGGAATATAAAGAGCACAATCGCTTCGCTTCCAGCTAGATCAGCACAGGCGGCAGAGACCCAGGAAGGGCGTCTCTGCCGTTTTTTTGTGCGCACCTGGCGCTTCCCTATTCCGGCCCTCGTGCGGTATAACGGTGTCCCCCGCACCATAGGAGACGTGCATGCCAGCCAAGAAAGCCGCGAAGAAGGCCACGAAGAAGCCGTCCGCCAAGATGCACAGGGGCAAATCCCTAAACTCGGTGAAGCCGTTGACCGAAACCATCACCTTCGAGTACGGGGGACTGAAACAGGCCTACACGCCTCAGAAGCCGTAAACCGCTAAAGCACAACACCCTAAGTCCGGCGCACGCGCTCGATTGGCTGGTCCCCATCGCACGGTGGGAGTCGGTGCGTCCGCGGACGGGCACGGCAGCGCCGTGACCAACAAGACCGCACCGCTACGGTTGTAAGGGGCACGCACGACGAGGCAACCCACACTACGCCTCAAGTCACTCGATGCCGACCAACCCTATAGAGTGCGGCGGGTGTTAACGCCGCTGAGTTCGCGAACATGCGATTCACGCTGATGAATGCCAATGGCATGACGAACGTGTATGCCGGCAATTTATGGTAGCTCACGCAAATCGATCATGCGCCGAGCGACCACAGCGCCACGCACAAAGACGCGGCGTATCAGCGTCCACGGGCCTTCGGCCTTGCATCAATTTGGATTTGTGTGGAGCGCGGGAAAGCGGCGGTAGGACCCGCCGCACTCCGATAGGCGTTTTCGCCAAGTAGAAATAGCGCACGATGGTGTCGCGGTGAGAAGGCCAAAGCGCCGTGCCGTCGCCAGCAAAACCGGCGACTACGCGTCAGAGCCCAGCAGCAGTGAGGTCTTCCACCACCACCCAACCCTTCTCGATGCCGGCCCAAACGTAGTTGCGAGCCTCGGCGAGTGTGTTGTGGTTCGCAACAATGTCGTTGGCCTTCGCACGCATGTGCGCCAGCAGGCCCTCTTGCGACTTCGCGGGATCGCCCTCGCGTTCGTCGCGAAGCTCGTCATTGTGATAGGCCAGCACGTACTTCGTGTCGCAGTTTTCGTGGTTGCAGTGGAGATGCTCCTCCACATAACCCTCTGGCCGCGCCGCGCCCGTCCCTGAACTGCTCGACTGTGAACTAGCATTGCGAAGTGTGGCGGGCATCGGGCCTCCGTAAAATCGTAGCGCGCAGCGGAGAACGGCCCGCCACGCTTCTCTTCGAACACTAACATAGGTCCAACCCGTAAGGTTCCGACCGAATTCATCTTATCTGTGTGAGCGCGCTGCTGTTCACGTCCGCCCAGAGGAGAACCTCATGCCCGCAAAGTCCGCCGCAAAGAAATCCGCGAAGAAATCCACCGCGAAGGTGCACAAAGGCAAATCGCTAGGCGCGGTGAAGCCACTGAAGGACGGCCCAGGCGAGTCGTTCGGCATGAACTACGGCAACATCAAGATCGACTACAAGCCGTAATCGTCAGCACGGGCGCCGTTTCCAGGTAGCACAGGCAATCGTGCCTGCGGGCGATCGGCGCGGCTCAATGCCGCACTGTTTACCGATTTTTGTCCGGTAAGCCGCACAACACACCTCCACGCTATTTCACCCCGAGTTCCAGCCGATAGATCTTCCTCAGCGTATCGGTTCCACCGTCGTACGCGACGCGGACGAACATGCCTTTGCGGATTGGGACTCCCCGCGCAGACGCCTGCTCCAGTGCCGCTTCGACCGTACTCTCCGAAGAGAAAAATGGTGCGCCATCCACGCTAAAGCATTCGCTAGCTCGAACGTTGTCGGGCCAAGCGCTGCATTCGTCCACCACGCCCTGCGCTACGCGGTAACTGCCGGTGCGCAAGCTCTCGTAATCGGGCCTCGTTCCCCAGAACGCCATCACCGTAGCTCCCACAGAAAACAGCAAGAAGCACCAGCTCAATAATTTCGAGACGAGTTTTAAGTCAGGGTCCGGATTTTTTGGAGGTTCGGTTCCGCGGCCGTAAAACCAGAGCCGCTTAGATCGAATCAGATAAACTCCGATCGCGATCAAAGGCACTCCGCAAAGACTCCACCACCATTGCCACGGAATCTGCGTGATTTCAAAAACCGTTTCGTAGCGCATCGCTGAGTGATTGTATTCCCATCCCGGCCGCGACGCGCGCGTTGACGATCAATTTGGCTCGCGCGCGCCGGTCGTGCGCGTGTGCCCGCGCGTAGTCCTCTTCCCTCCCGCCGCGTATGATAGGCTTCCGTTTCACTCGAAAGGAAAATTCACGGAACCATGCCTATCAAGACGATCATCGAACCGTTTCGCATCAAAAGCGTTGAGCCGATCCGGCAGACCACGCGCGAGGAGCGCGAAAAGATTTTGCGCGCGGCGGGCCACAACCTATTCCTCGTGCGATCGCAGGACATTTTGATTGACCTGCTCACCGATTCGGGCACCGGCGCGATGTCCAGCGAGCAGTGGGCAGCGATCATGCGCGGCGACGAATCGTACGCGGGCTCGCCGAGCTTCGAACGGTTCCGCGATTCCGTGCAGGCCATCATGGGATTCAAGCACGTGATCCCAACGCACCAAGGCCGCGCCGCGGAGCGGATTTTATTCAGCGTGATGTGCGTCGCGGGCGACGTGGTGCCCAACAACACGCACTTCGACACTACGCGCGCGAACTGCGAATTCGTCGGCGCGCAGGCGCTCGACCTGCCGTGCGCGGAGGGCAGGCAGCCGTCCGTTGCAGCGCCGTTCAAGGGCAACATGGATGTGCAGGCACTCGAACGCACCATCGCCGAGCACGGCGCAAAGCGCATTCCGCTCGTGATGCTCACGGTCACAAATAATTCCGGCGGCGGCCAGCCCGTTTCGATGGCCAATATTCGCGCGGTGCGCGCGGTGTGCGACAAGCACCGCATCCCGCTTTACATCGACGCGTGCCGCTACGCCGAGAACGCCTATTTCATCAAGCAGCGCGAGCCGGGCTACGAGAAGGCCACGCCGCGCGAAATTGCCAAGGAAATGTTCAGCTACGCCGACGGCTGCACGATGTCCGCCAAAAAAGACGGCATGGTGAATATCGGCGGCTTCCTGTGCACCAATGACGACACTCTTGCGCAGCGCGAAAAGGATCTGCTGATCCTCACCGAAGGTTTTCCCACGTACGGCGGCCTCGCAGGGCGCGACCTCGATGCGCTCGCCGTCGGCATGAACGAAGCGCTCGAGGAAGATTATTTGCACTACCGGATCGTTTCCACCGCGTACCTCGGCGACCACATCTCCGAAGCCGGCGTCCCGATCGTGGAGCCGCCCGGCGGACACGCAATTTACATTGATGCTCGCGCGTTTCTGCCGCACATTCCGCCGGCGCAATTTCCCGGCGTCGCGCTCGCGGCCGAACTTTTCCTCGAAGGCGGCATCCGTTCCGTGGAAATCGGCACCCTGATGTTTGGAAAGCGCGATAAGGACGGGACGGAGCACGTCGGCCCGATGGATTTGCTGCGCCTCGCGATTCCCCGCCGCGTGTACACGCAAAGCCACATCGATTACTGCGTCGAGGTGATTCTCGAAGTGTGGCGCCGCCGCAACGAGATTCGTGGCCTCAAGCTCACGCACCAGGCCCCGTACCTGCGCCACTTCACCGCGCGCCTCGAACCGTTCGGCACATAACGCGGCGCGGCGAGTAGCTTAGACATCAGTCTGAGCATCGCTGCGAAGCAGCGACGGACTCTGCTTTTGCTTCGAGTCGCGCGACCTTCGCAGCCGTGCAATTCTCCGCGCCAACTGCACGCGCTCCGTCATGCACGCTCAGTCCCGCGAAGCGGAACTGAGCTACGGCGCGATCGTCGCTACGTGAAACGTTGCGTCGCGTGGCTTCAAGTTTTGGCATAATGCGGTTTCGCTAAACGGGAAGGAGAAGTTCGTCGTGATTGGCCCGGCACGCTGGCTCGCAAACGTACCGCCAAACCTGACGCTGACGGCGGCGATTCTGCTCGGATCCGTCATTCTCGTCTGCCTGGTGCTGTTTCACGGCACGGGCGTGCATTACATCCTCGAATATCACAAAGCCGGAGTTGTCCGGCTGCGCCAGGGCCGTCCGCACCGCGCGGCGGCGATCGTGCTGTTTGGATCGGCCGTGTTTCTGCTGCTCTCGCTGCATATCGCCGGAGTGATTGCGTGGTCGGTGATCCTCACGAATCTGGGCCTGATCGCGGACGCAAAAGACGCGATTTATTTTTGTGCGAATGCCTATACCACGCTCGGCTACGGCACCGTCGATCTCGATCCAAACTACAGAATCATTAGCCCCATCATCGGCATATCGGGACTTTTTACTTTTGCGTGGACGACCAGCGCGCTGGTGACCGTCGTGCAGACCCACAATGCGCTGCTCGACCGGCTGCACGAAGAGCGCCTCAAACAGAAGCAGCTGCGCCTCGAGCTTTCGCGTGCGATTCACAACGCGAAAACGCGCGAGAGCGACGACGAGCGCCACGAGAGCATGGAAATCACGCAGGAATCGGTGGGCGCGCCGCTCTACGGCCGCTGGCAGCGTTGGCGCGACGAGCGGCAAAAAGTGAAAGCCTTCCGCCAGGAATATCGCCGCGAGCGCGACAGACTCGTCACCGCCGAAAGCGCCGCCGAAGACGCCCTAGGCTCTCCGGCCACGCCGCCGCCCAATGGCACTGCAAACGGCGCCGGCTCCGCGCCCTCATCGCAATCCCACAGCACCGAACCGCCCCAAAACACACCCCAACATTAGTTGCAGTGCCATAGTTCACCGCGCCCGATACTGGCAATTTATGCGCCCCAGCACGATCAAATGAGGGAAGTACGTCAGTGGAATAGGCAGACTTGCCTGTGTTCTTGAATTTGAATTGGTGGCGTCGCACGAAACAGAAAACCACAGGCAAGACCTGCCTATTCCGCAATCATTCCCGCCGATTGTGACCAAGCCCAGCACTCGAGGGATTGGCAGGAGTTCGATTCGCGCGCGACTACCGTGTCCGCGAGCGGCTGAACGTTCTGGCAGCGACGATGAACATCGCGAGCGCGCCCACACCCATCAGGACCACCTGCACGTTCACCTTCGCTCCGAATTTGTGGTAGAAGAAAAACATCGCCATCACTGCGACCCACGCGACGACCAGCGCCAGAAATCCAATCTTCCGCTGCGCAGCGCGCAAATTATCGTTGGGCTCGAGTTTGTCCGCCATAGTGTTAGTAAGCCTCGTTCGCACGCGACGGAGTTTTGAGGTACGCAATGATGAAGAGCACCAGCCACACGAGGTCGATGCTAGCAAAGCCGACGTCGACGACATGCAGCCGGCCCTGCAGGTACAGCACCCAAGCGGCGGCAGCGTACGAGAATTTCTCGACCCACGTGGCGATCATCATCGGCCGGTAGCGCACCGGGCAAGTCGCGATGATCATGAACGCGGCCTGCCACGCCAGGCCCACTCCTGCGAAGCCGTAGTAGAAAAGCGGATGCGTCACCGCCGGCGGATCCTTCAGCGCGATTTGGTCGATGATGAAATAGAGCGGCGTCAGGATCAGCACGCCCCAAATTCCGGCAGCCCAGTACACAATCTTCGCGAATTTAACGCCGGAGTTCACAGCGCCGGCAGCAGTATCAGCCATTCAGTGCTCCTCTCATTGGGTGCATGGTAAGCGAAGACGCGCTTCGTGGCCAGCGTTTCAGGACGCTCGAAGAGCGCGACAGCGCTCGCCTTAGACTGCGCTGACAAATTCACTCAGCGCGTGCCCTATTCCAGCGGAATTTTGTAGAGGTTGCGGCGGACGACATTGTCCGTGTAAACGTAGGTGTTCACGTCGAGCGCGTCCTCAACGGGCCGCTTGATCACGATCGATCCCTTCTCGGCGACCGCGTCTTCAAACGTGGCGAAGCCATTCGCGGGCATGTGCGCCGACCCGGTAGCCGGATCCTTCGGAACGGCGACGACGCTGCCGGCGTGCAGTCCCATTCCCATCAGCACGTACTTTCCGCTCCGTTCCCATACCATGCCGCAAAATCCGCGGCACACCACGATCGGCTCGCTGCCGTCGAGCGGCTGCAGCACGCCGTATGCGGGAATATCCGGATCGGTTACGGCGAGATAAACGTAAGCCCACTTCCCGTCCGGGGAGCCGCCGTAATATTCCACGATCGGCTTGTCGATAATTTTCCGCCGGCCGGAACCATCCTGCTTCTCCGCGACCAGATAGTTCTTCCCGCTTTCATTGGAGCGCACCAGAATTTCGCCGCTCGGCAGGAAGAACGGCGAGTCTTCCACACGATCGCCGGAAATCTTCACGGGCGGGCCGCGGCGGTCCGTCGGAGCCACCCACACGCTCGACGAATGTTGATCGCGCTGCACGAACGCCACGGATTTCTCGTCCGCCGAGATCGTGTAGTTTTCCATGCCATACCCGGGCACCACCGGATCGGCATGATCCGCGTGAAGCGGCTTCGACCACAATTCGGCATCGTGCGTTTGCGGGTTCACCTGCAGAAAATAGATTTTCTTGCCGTCCGGCGAAAATCTCGCCTCGTAGGTATTTCCGATCGAACTAAGCGGCGTGTCGCCGTCCTTGTCGTGAAAATAGGCGGTCGATTCGCTATTGCCCACCGACGTCACCAGGAATTTTCCGTCGCCGGACATCGCGATATTTTCCTGCGTCGTCGGCCCTTGCGTGATTTGCTCGAGTTTCCCGTCCGGGTACCGCATGCGCCAGATGTGAAAGCCCAGGCCCGTATCGAAGTCGAAGTACATCCACTTTCCATCCTGCGACCATGCCGTATCGCGGCACACGCTGTCCGGAGGCGTCAGTTCGCGCGGGTGCGTCGCGTCGTGGAACGGAATGATCGAGCACGGCCCGACTACGCCCGCGCCGTCCATCGTCACGATGAGCACCGACTTTCCATCGGGCGACAGGTGCGAGTGGTGGATCATCCCGCGCTGCTGCGGCGACTCGTAAACCAGGCGGCGGTTCCCGCGCGCCAGATCGCTGGTGACCAGAACCATGTGCAGACCGCCGCCGACAATCTCGCTGTAGAGCAGCGATTTTCCGTTGTCGATCCAGCTCGGTGACGATGCGTTCGGGAGCATCAGCGTAGGCTGGCCGCCCCCGACCGTGCTGGCCTGGTACACGTTCCACGGATCCACGGTGCCGTAGGTGATCAGCGAGCTGTCCGGCGTGAAGGCGAGCGCGAGCTTGATGGAGTCGTCGTGCGTCACCTGCACCGGCGTGCCGCCTGCGAGCAGCTGCACGTAAACCTGGCCTTCAGCCATCCACGAGCTGTTGCCGCGCAGGTAGGCGAGCATCCTGCCGTCAGGCGAGAGCGCGGGATAAACGACCGAGTCGTTGAAGAAAGTCAGCTGCGTCCAATCTTTCGGATCGGGAATCGGCAGCGGCGACCGCTCTTTCCAAACGTAAAGCCCCGCAGTAACGAGAGCAGCGGCCGCTACGGCGCCAATCAAGCCGCGCACGATCGTGGCGCGCCCCGGCCTGCGGTGCGTGGCGCCCGACTGCGCGCCATGCTCGACGGAACCAGCCAAGCCCGTCGCCAGCCCTGCCGCGGATGCGGAGCCCGTCGATTCCGCCGTTGCGCCGCGCGGCGTGGATCCGCTGCGCGAACCCGACGCCGGCGCTTCGTATGCTGGAGCGATGATCGTATCCGAGCCGGGACCGCCGCCCGGCGCCACCCGCGGCCGCTGCCCTTCCTGAGGCGACTGCCCTGGTGATTGATAGATGGCGGAGTGCCCGCTGCCGCTGTCGCGCTTCAGCCTCTGTAAGTCGGAGTGAAAATCAGACGCATGTTGGTATCGCAGCGCGCGATCCTTTTCCAGCGCGCGGGAGATGATCGCTTCAAGCTTCGGCGACACATCAGGATTAGCCCGCGACGGCGCCACAGGCTCGCGATTCAGGATCGCGTCGAAAATCACGCCCGGCGTCTCGCCGCGGAACGGCATCGCGCCCGTCGCCATTTCGTAAAGCACCACGCCAAAAGAAAAAAGATCCGTGCGCGCGTCCAGCTCCTTGCCTCGCACCTGCTCGGGCGACATGTACGCCACGGTGCCAACCGTCGAGCCGGGGCTTGTCATCACCTCATCCGGCGGATGCTGATCGGCGGTGGGCGCGGCAGTGATACCGGAATTTTGCGACGCGCCGACTTTCGCGAGGCCGAAGTCGAGGATTTTTGCGTGGCCTCGCTTGGTGACAAAAATATTCGCCGGTTTGATGTCGCGATGGATGATGCCCTTGGCGTGCGCGGCTTCCAGCGCGTCGGTGATTTCCAGGCTCAGCGTGAGCACCCGGTCGAAATCCATCGGCCGGCCGTTGATCTCGTGGCGCAGCGTTTCGCCTTCGAGATATTCCATGGCGATGAACGCGCGCGTTTTGCCGTCCACTTCGCCTTCGCCCACGTCGTAGATCGTGCAGATGTTGGGGTGATTCAGCGCGGAGGCAGCGCGGGCTTCGCGATCAAAGCGCGCGAGCGTGTGCGCGTCGTCGGCCAGCGATTCGGGCAGGAATTTCAGCGCGACGGGGCGGCCCAGGCGCGTGTCCTCGGCCTTGTAAACCACGCCCATGCCTCCGCCGCCAATTTTTTCCGTGATGCGGTAATGCGAGATGGTTTTACCCAGGAAGGGGTCGGAGGCGGGCATGCACCGCAAATTTTATGGTGAGGTTAGTAGCAAGTCAACGCGCGACGCAATCCTCTGTGTGCACGTGGAATAGGCACGTTGTGCCTCCGGGTGCCTCATGCCGATTGCACTTCGGAACCGTCTTAGCTACACTAGGTTAGCTAAGAGCTAAATATGGCGATCTTCTCCGTTCATAAAGCTAAGACCAATCTCTCGCGTCTGCTCAAGAAGGCCGAGGCAGGCGAAGAGATCGTAATCGCCCGTGGCGCAACGCCCGTAGCGCAGCTCGTCGCAGTGCGCGGGATCAAGGGCAAGCGCAAGCCCGGCTCCATGAAGGGAAAGCTGCGCGTGGGCCGCGAATTCTTCGAGCCGTTGCCGCCGTCTGAGCTGAAAGGTTGGCGTTAAGCATTGCGCGTGCTGCTCGACACTCACGCACTGCTGTGGTGGCTCACGAACGACCCTTCCCTATCCACCAAGGCGCGGCGCTTCATACAGGAACCGCACAACACCGTTCTCGTCAGCGCGGCCTCCGCGTGGGAGATCGCGATCAAAGTTCGCCTAGGAAAACTTCGATCGGCGGAAGAACTGGTCGGCGATTTCTCTGTGCGCATGGATCGCGAGGGATTCGAAGAACTCCCGATTTCCGCTGACGACGCGATCCGCGCGGGCCTGCTACCGGCGCACCATTCCGATCCGTTTGATCGCATGCTGATCGCGCAAGCCCAGACGGGCAGCATTCCCATCGTCACGAATGAGCGCGCGTTCGATGTGTACGGCGTCCGCCGGCTTTGGTAACGCCATCGCTGCGCGCCCAACGTTCCTGTGAATCGCGCGCGCTGCGTTGACTAACCCCGCGCGTGAACCTAAGATGTGCGCGATGCCGGACGCGCCCTCCCTCGTAGGCCAAACAATCGCGCATTACAAAGTGGTGGAACGGCTCGGTGGCGGCGGCATGGGCGTCGTTTACAAAGCCGAAGACACCAAGCTCGGCCGCATGGTCGCGCTGAAATTCCTGCCCGACGACGTCTCACGCGACAAAGTGGCGCTTGACCGGTTCCTTCGCGAAGCGCGCGCCGCCGCCGCACTGAGCCATCCCAACATCTGCACGATTTTCGAAATCGGCGAATTCGAAGGCCGCAGCTACATCGCGCTCGAGCTCCTCAAAGGCGCTACGCTGAAGCACCGCATCAGCGGCGGCCCACTCGACATCGAGGCCATCCTCGAATCCGGCATCCAGGCAGCAGACGCGCTCGACGCCGCGCATCACGAAAACATCATCCACCGCGACATCAAGCCCGCGAATATTTTCCTCACCGATCGCGGCCAGACCAAAATTCTCGACTTCGGCCTCGCAAAAGTCGTCGCGCCGGGCAGCCCCAGCGGCTTCACGGAAACCGGCGGCGCGTCCGCCAGCCCGGAAGATCCAAATCTCACCAGCCCCGGCGTCGCCGTCGGCACCGTCGCCTACATGTCTCCCGAGCAGACGCTCGGCAAGGACCTCGACCCGCGCACCGACGTTTTTTCGCTCGGCGTTGTAATTTACGAAATGTCCACCGGACGCCAGGCCTTCAGCGGCTCCACGTCCGCCGCCATTTTCGACGCGATCCTGAATCGCGCGCCCGTCGCGCCCGTGCGCGTGAATCCCGACGTGCCCGCCGAGCTCGAGCGCATCATCAATAGGAGCCTCGAAAAGGATCGCACGCTGCGCTACCAGACCGCCGCCGACCTGCGCGCAGACCTCAAGCGCCTCCAGCGCGATTCCAGTTCCGGCCGCACCGCGGTCAGCGCAGTCGGCGCCGATCCCGCCGCGAGCGGCAGTTCCCTTTCGACGCCCTCAGCATCAGGCGGAGCAGCACTTCCGCCGTCGGGTACGCACGCGGCCACCGCTGCCACGGCACACTCATCATCGAGCGGCTCCGGCAGCGCCGCGATCGTTTACGGCGAAGCCAAAAAGCACAAAGGCAAGCTTCTCGCTGCCGTCGCCGCCGTCGCGATCCTCGTCGCCGCGCTCATCGCATTCTACGCGTACAAGAATCGCAAGCCGTCCTTCACGCTAAACACGCAGGACATGAAAATCGAAACGCTCACGCAGTCCGGCAAAGCCGCCGGCGTGGCGATCTCGCCCGACGGCCAATATGTGGTGTATGTGCTGCGCGACGGCGAAATGGAAAGCCTCAACGTCCGCCAGGTTGCCACGGGCAGCGACGTCCAGATTCGTCCGCCCGCCGTCGTGGTCTATTACGGCCTCACGTTTTCTCCCGACGCGAACTACATTTATTTCACCGAGTCCTCGAAAGACAATCCGCTTTACAGCTCACTTTACAAAATGCCGGTTTTGGGCGGCAGCCCGCAGAAAATCATCGACGACATCGACACTTCCATCAGCTTTTCGCCCGACGGCAAACAGTTCGCCTTCGTGCGCGGCGACACCGACAAAAACGAAGCCGATCTCTACCTCGCCGATGCCAATGGCTCGAATGCCCGATCGATCATCGCGATCTCCGGCAACGTCTCCTCTCAGGGACTGATCCGCCCCGCGTGGTCTCCTGACGGGAAGACAATTCTATTTTCCACGCTGGCTCGAACCGGCGGCGGCAAAATCACCGAGGTGAACGCGGCAAACGGCGCGACGCGAATTTTCTATGAGACCAGAGGCTCCGTTGGCCCTGCGGTCTGGATGCCGGACGGAAATTCGTTTCTCGTCCCGATCCGTGACGATGGCGGCCCGAGAATGCCCGGCCAGCTGTGGACGATTTCCTATCCATCGGGGCAGGCGCACCGGCTGACCAACGACCTCACGGATTACAGTTTGGAGTGGCTGGGCATGACGCGCGACGCGTCCGCCTTCGTCTCGGTGGACTTCAGCTACACCCTCGACGCCTTCGTGTCGCATGCTCCGGACTTTTCACATGTGACTCCGATCCATTCGAATGGCGGCGCGGTGTACTACGTGGCTGCAATGAGCGCGGAAAGGGTGCTGCTGGTCACGCGCAGTGGAGAATTTTTTACCGCCAATTACGACGGCTCGCAGCAAACGCAGCTTCCGGTGAGCGATCGCAACATCACGTTCGCCAATCCCTGCCTTACCGGCGACTACATCGTCTATTCCTCAAACGTCGATGGAAAATCCGACGCGTGGCGCATGAACGCCGACGGCTCGAATCCCATTCAGCTGACGCACTCAGGAAACGTCACCCTGCCCTTCTGCTCACCGAACGGCAAGGTCGTGACCTACTTCACCGGCAGCGACGACGGCGCATGGCTTGTGGGGATCGACGGCGGCGCGCCTGTGAAACTCAAAATGCCGCGTAAGGTTTCGCCGATCGCCCGAGTCTCGCCGGACGGGAAGTTAATCGCCTATGACGCCGAGGATGCGCAGGACCTCTCGCGGCCAGCCCGCTCCACCGCCGTCCCGCTCGAGGGCGGCCCCGCCGTCTTTTCGAACCCTTTGCTTCCGGGAACATCGCCACAAGCGATTCCGACGTGGTCGCCCGACGGACTGGCGATTGACGTTCCGGTGACTCGCGGCGGCATAGGAAATTTATGGCGCCAGCCGAACCACGGCGAGCCGAAGCAACTCACAAACTTCACCTCGCTCGAGATGACCAGTTTCTCGTGGTCGCCCGACGGCAAGACGCTCTTTACCGTGCGCGGCACCCGCACCAGCGACATCGTGCTCCTACAAGTTCAAAAGCCGCAGTAGGCGTCCACGAAGTTTTGGAACTTCGCGCATCTCTTCACGTCAATACATACAGGACCGCCCAAGCGGTAACGACATCGCAATGCTGAAGTGTGAGGAGGATCGATCATGCAGACTACAAAGTTAAAATTCGCAGGCGCGCTCGCAATAGCCGTGCTGCTGGTGGCGACGCTTGCCTACGCCGCGCCCCAAGCTGCACCTACAGCCGCCGCAAATTTCGCCGGCACCTGGACCGTCGATATGCAAGGCGGTGGCGGACGCGGCCCCGGCGGCGACGGAAATAACGGTGGAGGCGGGAACAACGGCGGTGGCAACAACGGCAGCAACAACGGAGAAAACGGCGGCGGCGGCGGGCGCCGCGGCATGGGCCCCTGGACCCTCGTGATCGTGCAGGACGGCAGCAACTACAAAGTCACGCACAAGACGCCGCGCGGCGACAATACGAATCCCGCGACCGTCACCGGAAACTCCATCACGTGGACCGAAGAGCGCGACGGCCGCGACAGAAACAAAATGACCATCACGTGGAAAGGCACGCTCGACGGCGACACGATCACCGGCACCGTCGGCGGCGGCCAATTCACGCGTAATTTCACCGCCAAGCGCGGCGCAGCCAGCAGAAGCTAGCGCCTTTCCGAGTGCCGCACACTTTTCGTTCCAAAGGGTGCGTACCGAGCACAGCACAACAAAGCAGTAGTGCTCCCGAGCGAATCGATTTCGTTTCCTCACGCACCCTTTTGAAATGAAAAAGGGTGCGGCACCCGTAAAATCACAATTCCTCAAAAGACCGCCCGGCGCGGATGTCCCCCACCGCGCGCCGGGCGTTTTTGCGCCGCGAGGATTCGGCGCAAAGTTGTTGTGTCGTTCGCCGCTAAAGCGACCGCAGGAAATTCAGCAGATCTTGCCGCTGTTGCGGGTTGAGTCTGTTGAACTGCGCGATCACCGCATTCGCCTCGCTGCCATTGCTCGAATGCGCTTCGATCGCCGTGAGCAATCCGCCGTTCGCGGGCGTCGCGCGGCCGTCGTGCAGGAAAAAATACCGCTGCCCCACGCCCCACAATGGCGCGGTGCGGAATTCATCTCCCGCCGCCGCTCCCTGTGAAATATTGTCCGCAAGGCCCGAGCCCATGTTGTGCAAAAGCAAATCGGAATACAGATTTGCATTCTGGTTGCTTAAGCTCGACGTGAACGACGACGTGCCCGTGGGCAGCGATGGCGTGTGGCACATCGTGCAGTGCACCTGGTTGAACATCGCCTGCCCATCGGCGATCGACGCCGACGACGGATTGCCGGGAATTCCCACCGATGACGGCGTGGGCGGCGCGAGGAAGCGCATGAAGTTCGCGAACGCCACCGTGTCACTGGGAATCGCCGCGCCCGACGCGGGGAAATTCGTCGAATCTTCCGGCGTTGCGTTGTACATGCAGTTCGACGGCGGCGACGAGCGCTCCTCGGGAAACAGTTCGTTCGTCACGCCCATTTCCACGTTGTAAGCCTCGCCCGCGAAAATCTCCACGGACTTGTTCTGCGCTTTCCAGCCGAAGCGCGTCACCGTGCCGTCGTTGCCGCTGAGGTTGGGATGTCCGCTGATTCCGAGCGATTTCTTCAGCGACGCGTTCGCGTTCATGTTGCTGTAGATCGTCGCTTCGGAGATCGCCTCGATCAGCCCCGAACCGAAAATCGGCGTCGGGATGCGGAAGATGATGTTGCCGAGCCTTTCCATTTGCGCGAAGTTCGGCTGCGCCATGGTGCACGCCTCCGCGTCTTCGCGCCCGGCGATAGTGAAAAGGTCGTGCACACCGCCGTCGGGCGTGGAGCTGACGCTTCCGTTGGAATTCAGCAAATACGGAAAGCGCACTTCACGCACCGGGCCGTCGCTCGCAAGGAACGGCGGGATGGAGTTTTTCGCACCGTAGTCGGTGGCCACGGCGAATTGCGGATTGAGCGGCGGGCTCGACCCGCCGATGCCCGGCTGCGAATGGCAGCTGCCGCAGCTATTGGAGTTGTAGGTAGGGCCGAGGCCGGTGCCGGGCTCGTTCGGCGCGCCGCCGCTCACCGAATCGACGGCGATGAACCGCGCGAGGCCGTCCTGAAAATACGCCAGCTCTTGCGCGGACAGCGTCGCGAGCGGCGCACCCGATTCGCCGGCGCCTGCACGCACGCCGGGATCGTGCACGTTCGACGAGCCTGCGTTGCTGGTGGTCGCCTCGGTTGCCTGCTGTGCGCTGCTGGACTGCTGGCCGCCGGCTTGCGTGACGCCAAGCAGTGCAAGTCCGGCGAGGCCGGCAAGCCACACGGCTCCGGCTGCCAGCTGTGATGTTCGCGTTACGGTTTGCTTGCGGGAGGACGAGTGGGCAGACTTCGACTTACATCCATGGTTTCCCATTTTGGTAATTCCCCCTGATACGGTTTTCGGCCCAAGGGACTGGATGCAAGCATCCTGAGGGAGGGAGAGGGTGCAGGCCCGAGGCGACTGATTGCTACAACTGTTGCGACTGCTGATTGCGACTACTGTTGGCGGGATACTACTCCTCTCGTGTGGGCGTGTCACAAAAAATGTGACAAATATTTTGCGATGTTGTGGAGCGGCTTTGCTTTTTCGCCGTAGTACTTGTCAAGAGGGCGAAGTACTAGTTGCGAAGCTCCGACGACTCCGCCTTAGGATTCGTGCGTCGGATGAAGAGAAGGCAGCACGCGCCGACAATATCCACAACACACATGACGACGAGAAATCGATGAATGTACACCGCGCGCGGCACCGAAATTCTGGACAGCGGGTCGAAATCTTGAAGGGTCACTACCCAATCGAGCCAATTCGTGATTGGGCTGCCTGGCTGCTTCGATACATCGATCAAGTGGAGTATGGCGATGAGATTAAACAGAAACGCTACTACCACACAAAACGCAGCCAGGAGCCTGAGCAGGTATCGAGTCACAGAAAGTTAGACACCGCTGGCTTCGGAAATGCTCCCGGCTACGGCCTGTAGCCTGTGGCAAGAGCCCACGCCACAAATCCCAGCGTGACCACTCCAACCACCAGACACACAATTCCGCCAAATTCGAGCGCGTCAAAATCCCCGGTAAGCACTCGCGTGGCGGCGATCAATCCACTTGCCTCCGCGGCTGCGCACACAATCAGAAAAATCGACGCGAAAAGAATCGCGTGCGCGCTCGGGTGCCCAGCGAAGAACACAAGCACGGGGTACATCAAAATGGCGGGCACAACGGTGAGTGCCGCAGCTTCCAGCAGATTGCGCTTGCGGCGCGCGGGCGTCTTTTGTGAAGTCAAAGCGTACGGCTGCCTTTCACGCGCGGCGTTCGGGGCGAGACGCGCGAGCGGGCGAATACTTTATGCGATCAGTCCTCTTCCGGGCTGGACCGGGAATCGCCGCGATAATACCACCACCCCGATTGCAAACCAGACAATTCACGCATGAAAAAGCGGAGATGCGTCGCGACATGGTCCAACGGTAACCGCACGATGACTAAAGCCTTTTGACATCCGGCCTGGCAGTGCGATATGAATGGCTCAATGCTCGCCGAATTCTTTCAGCCCGAAGCGATCTTCTTCCTGATACTCGTTGCGGCCTTTTTTCTTGCCCTTCACTTCTTCGGCGGCACTTGGGACTCACCGAAGGGACTCTTCTTTCGGATACTTTACCTTAGCTTGATCCTGCTCCACGGCTCGCTGTTTTCTCTGGTCGCGTGGCGATTTTCTCCACGAGTCGAGAGCACAGGCGTTATCACGAATACTGATCTCAATGTGAGCGTGTATGAACCGATTCGAATCACATTGCGCAGCGACAGCGGCATACGCGTCAAATTAGCGATGCCTTCCGCCGCAGCTCACGACTTACATACTTTTGAACCTGTGACCGTAACGTACACGAAATGGAGTGCGCGAGTCGTGGCGTTGCGATACGCCCACGACGGAGTTGAGATTCCGATGAGCGCCGTCCCTCCGGATCTCAAGGTGCTTGCGGAGGCTTACGTGGCTGGCGCGGTGATACTTGCAGCGGGCTTATTGTGTTTTGCTTGGATTCGTCGCCGGAATCGGCCGGGTCCGATCGTCGATCTGGCCCAGGTCGGCCGCGGCTAGGCGGCGCGACTGCTTCATAGTTACCTGAACCTCTCCTCTCAACTAGCCGTACCTGAGCCCTCAATGAGCGCCTGCCTCCACACAAGCTTCAGCGCATCTTCGATAGAGAGTTCTTTTCGTACCATCAGCGTTCGCGCAAGCTTATCAATTCTGATGTGATCTTTCGACTGGAGCGAGGCGCGTCGCTTAGATTTTTCGGGTGCCGCACCCTTTTCATTCCAAAAGGGGTGCGTGCCGAGCAGGAAGCCGACGAAGCAGTATTGCGACCGCTCGACCGGATTCCGTTGCCTCACGCACCCTTTCAAGGGAAAAGGGTGCGGCACCCGGAAAAGCACGCTACTCGTGGCGTAGCGCCACGATGGGATCGACGCGTGTGGCGCGTCGCGCGGGCAACCAGCACGCTGCGGCGGCTACAAAACCCAGCGCGAGCGCGACTGCGAAGTAGGTAACCGGATCGTGCGCGGTTACGCCGAAAAGCATACTCTCCAGCAAATGCGACAGCGCCAGCGCCGCACACACGCCGACCACAATGCCAGCAATGATCGGCCGCGCGCCTTCGCCAAGCACGAGGCGCAACACCGTGCGCGGCTCTGCGCCGAGCGCCATGCGAATCCCGATCTCCCGCGTCCGCCGCGAAATCTGGTAGCTCAGCACGGCGTAAATTCCCACGCACGCCAGCACCAGCGCGAGCGCCGCAAACCCCGCCATCAAAAACATCAGAAAGCGCGACAGGCCAATCGATTTATTCAGCACGGCGTGCATCGACTCCACGCGCGCGACGGGCTGCTCGGCGTCAACCTCCGCCACAGCTCGGCGTATGTCGTTCGTGACGTCCAGCGCTCCTGCCGTGCGCACTAGCAGCGACGACGCAAACCAATAGTTCGTCATCGCCGTGAATTCATCGAGCACTTGGGCCTGCGGTACGTAAACCGTGGGCCGCACATCCTGATCGACGCCCATTTCGCGAATGTCCGCCACGACGCCGACGATCGTGCGCGCCGGCGTAGTTGGCGGCCCTTCGCCAACCAGCAGCGGCTTCCCCACCGCCGTCGATTCCTCACCGGGCCACAGCATGTGCGCAAGCTTTTCGTTCACGATGGTCACGCGCGCGCTCGATCCGCTGTCCGACGGCGCGAATTCGCGACCGCCGAGCACAGAAATTCCCACGGTGCGGAAATATTGTGGGCTGATCGCGCGGAATTCGATCTGCATCATGTTTGCGTGGTCGCGCGAAAACGAGCCGTTTGGAAACGCCACAGTATTGAGCCCGCGCTCAAGCGGTGTGCTTGATGCGGCCGCTGCGCTCTCGACGCCGGGAATCGCTTCGAGGCGTTCGATCGCGCGCGCCTGAAAATCGGCGACGGCCTCGGACCGATCGAATTTCTTTGCAGTGAGCGACACGCTGGCGCTTGTGAGGTGAACCGCGTCGAAGCCGAGCGGCACACGGTAGAGATGCACCACGGTGGAGCCGAGCAGCGTTGCGCCTGCGAGCAACACGAGCGAAAGCGCGACCTTAGCCGCGATCAACACACGTGGAAGCTTGCGGCCGGAAGCGCCCATTGGCTGCTCGCCGCCACCTTTGATCGATTCGTTCACGTCGGTGCGCAGCGCGTACACAGCCGCAGCCGCGCCGGTGGCGAGCGCCACGATCACAGACAGGGCGAGCGTGAAGCTCAGCACGCGCCAGTCAAACGAAACGCTCTCCACGCGCGGCACCGACTCCGGCGTGAGCGCGACCAGTACACGCGTGCCCGCATATGCGATCGCCAGCCCCACCGCTGCGGCAAGCACGGCGAAGACGAGACTTTCCGCAATCAGCTGGCTGAAGATGCGGCTCGCACTCGCGCCTAACGCGGACCGCACCGCGATTTCGCGCCGACGCGTGGCAGCGCGCGAAAGAAATAAATTCGCGACGTTGACGCACGCGATCAGCAGCACGAATCCCACCGCGCCCATCAACACATAAAGAATCGGCGCGATTTGGCTATCGCTTACCATCGCTTCGTGGAGCGTCCGCACCATCGAGCGCAGCGGAAAGCCGGGATGCACCGTCTCTGGATGCTCGTTCTCATATTCCACTGCGACGCGATCCATGTCCGCGTTCGCGCTGGCGATCGTCACGCCCGGCTTGAGCCGGCCGAGGATCGTGTAGTTCGATCCATCGCTGCTGCCGGCTCCCGCGATCTGCAGCGGCAAATAAACTTCAGGGTTTTCACCTGCACGCATCAGCGATTCGAGGCGGAACTGCGCGGGCAGCACGCCGATCACCTGGTGCGGAACGCCGTTGATCACGATCGAGCGATTCACAATATTCGGATCGGCGCCAAACGCGCTCTGCCACAGCCCGTAACTAAGCACGGCGACGTTCGGCCCGTGAGGAAGATCCTCTTCGCGAGAAAATCCGCGGCCGAGGATCGGCTGCATTCCGGCGGCGAAGAATAATTCATGGCTCACCTTCATGCCGGAGACGTGAACGGCGCCCGAGTAGCCGCTCAGATTGAATCCTCCCAACGAGCCGAACAGCGCGGAGACGGATTCAAGCGTGGTGGCGTGGTCGCGCCAGAAAACATACTGCTGCGAATCGCCGTCGTTCATGGAACCGCCGTTGCCGGCGGTGTAGAAATTAATTTCCACCACGCGATTGGGCTCGGGATACGGAAGAGGGCGCAGTACCGCAGCGTCGATCACGGAGAAGATGGCGGTGTTCGCGCCGATGCCGAGAGCGAGCGTGAGAATCGCGACGAGGCTGAAGCCCGGCGAGCGGCGCAGCGTGCGCAGGCCGAAGCGTGCGTCGGCGATGAAATGCTCGAGCCAGGTAACGTTGCGCGCGTCGCGGCATTCTTCCGCGCGTTTCGCCACGCCGCCGAACTCAAGCAGAGCGCGCCGGCGAGCTTCGTCGCGCGCGACGCCTTGCGCCACGTAGAGATGCGCCTTCTGCTCGATGTGGTCGCGCAGCTCGTCGTCGAGGTCGGCGTCAACTTCCGTGCGGTGAAAGAGCGAGCGCAGCCTCAGTTGAAGTTTGTCGATCCATCTCGTTTGCGTCATCGTCGCGCCTCAGACTTTTCGGGTGCCGCACCCCTTTTCAAGTCAAAAGGGTGCGCGCCGAGAATCAAACCCGGAGTGCAGCAGTACTACCGCTCAAATCGATACCGTTTCCTCACGGACCCTCTAAAGTGAAAAGCGTGCGGCACCCGTAAAAGCGCGCTACTCGTAGCGCAGCGCGATGATCGGATCGACGCGCGTGGCGCGCCACGCGGGAATCCAGCACGCGGCGGCCGCGACGGCGCCGAGCACGAGCGCGACAGCGGCGTACGTGATCGGGTCATGCGCGGTTACACCGTAAAGCAACCCAGCGAGCAAGCGCGTCAGCGCGAGCGCCGCAACAATCCCGACGGCCGCGCCCACGAGAGCGAGCCGCATTCCCTCCCCGAGCACGAGCCGAAACACCGTAGAACGCTCCGCGCCCAGCGCCATTCGAATCCCAATCTCATTCGTGCGGCGCTGCACCGAATACGAAATCACGCCGTACACACCGATCATCGCGAGAACCAGCGCGATCAGCGCGAACCCGCCGAGCAGCATCGTCGCAAATCGCGGCTGCGCGATCGTGCTGCCGACCAGCTCATTCATCATCTGCACATTCGAAATCACCTGCTCGGGATTCATCTCCGAATTTGCGCGGCGCAGCGCGGGCAGAATCGTGGCCGGCGGCGCATCCGATCGGATCACCACGTTCACCAACGGCACCACGAGGTGCTTAATGTCGTCCGCGCGCTGCTGCCCAGGCTCATAAATTTCGGCGCGCAGCGGAGGCGCCTTCGCGCCCAGCGCATCTTCCGCAATCGCCCACTGCTTCACGTGGCTCACGACGCCCACGATCTCCGCCTCCGCGTCGCGCTCGCCGGGAATTTCGAGATGCTTGCCAACGGGGTTTTCGTTCGGAAAATATTCCTTCGCGAGTTCTTCGTCGATCACCACCACGCGCGGCGAGGTTGCAGTATCCGTCGGCGCGAAAAAGCGGCCCGCCAGCAGAGGAATCCCCATCGTCGAACGATAGTCCGAGCCAACGGCGTACATCAGCGCCCACGCGTAACCCTTTTCATCGTTGGGCTTGGGCTTGCCTTGTAGCCAGAAACCTTGGTAGTCGTCCGCGACAAGCGGAAACGATCCCCAGGAGATCGACGCAGAGATCACGCCCGGCGTCGCCGCGTAGCGCGCTTCGGTGTCGCGCAGCACTTGGCGAATCTGTTCCACCGGCGCATTCGCAAGCGCAGGCGGAAACGCTAGATCGAACGTGAGCACATGCTCAGCGTTGAACCCGGTGTTCACGCTCCAAAGCGCGGCGAGGCTGCGAACCATCAGGCCCGCTCCAGCCAGCAGCACCAGGCCCATCGCCATTTCCACCACAACGAATACGGCCTGCAGGCGCTGCTTGCTGCTAGTCGATGTGCGGCCGCCGTCTTTCAGCGAACGCTGCAAATCGGAATGCGCCACTTTGAATGCCGGCGCCAGGCCAAACAAAATTCCCGCGAGGACGGAGATGGCGAAGGTGAACGCGAGTACGCGTCCGTCAACAGCGACATTCGCGGCGCGAGGCAATGTGGCAGGAAGCAGATGAATCGCCGCGCGAGTTCCCCACTGCGCGATCAGGACGCCGAGCGCGCCGCCTGTCATCGCAAGCAGCACGCTTTCGGTGAGCAACTGGCGAATCAGGCGCGACGAACCCGCGCCGAGCGTGGCGCGGATCGCGATTTCCCGCGAGCGCACACTCGACCGCGCAAGCAGCAGGTTGCCCACATTCACGCATGCGATCAGCAGCACAAGCACGACGGCACCGAGCAAAATCAGAAGCACGGGGCGGACGTCACCCAGCACGTCGTCGCTGAGCGACTCGACCGTGGCGCCCGTATTTTTGTTCGTGTCAGGATATTCCTGTGCCAGCGCGTCGGAAATTCGCGTGAGGTCCGCGTACGCCTGCTCGACGGTAACGCCGGGCTTCAATCGCCCGAAGCCGTGGAACCACAATCCCGCGGTGCGGTAATTGACGAACGGGTGCACCCACTGCCCGACCAGCGTGTAAACGTCCGCCGGATGAAACATCCGCGTTTCCAAATCAAAGCTCGCCGGAACCACGCCGATGATCGTGTACGCCTTATCGTCGAGCGTGAGCGTTCGCCCCACCACTGCGGGATCGCCGCCGAATTTTCGCTGCCACAGCGATGAGCTGATCATCACCACGGGCGCCGCGCCTTGCACGTCTTCACTTTCCGTGAATGTACGGCCGGCGACAGGCTGCGTGCCAAATACATTGAAGAATTCGGACGTGACCAGGCGCGCTTCGAGGCGCTCCGGTTCGCCGGCGCCGGTGAGCGTGAAATTGTACGGGCGCGCGATCGCCATCGATGCGAACGTCGTGTTGTCTTTCTTCCAATCTTTGAAATTTGGGTACGAGATCGAGCCGGTGGCAAACGTCGGCCAGCGTTGCCACAGCGAGACGAGCTGCTCGGGATGCGCGTACGGCAGCGGCTGCAGCAGCACGCCGTTCACTACAGAGAAGACACCGCTGGTGGCGCCGATGCCGAGTGCGAGCGTGAGAATCACGATCGCCGCGAATCCGGGATTTTTCCGCAGCATGCGCAGCGCGTAGCGGACGTCGTGCGCGAGGTCGTCGAGCCAGCGAGTGCCGCGCGCGTCGCGGCATTCTTCGGTGCGTTTCGCGATGCCGCCGAATTCGAGCTGCGCCTGACGGCGCGCTTCTTCGCGCGTCATGCCGCGACCTACGTAAAGCTGAGTCTTCTGCTCGATGTGGTCGCGCAGTTCGTCGCTCAGTTCATAGTCAGCGTCTTCGCTGTGAAATACGCTGCGCAGCCTCAGCCGTAGTTTTTCCATCCATCGCAATTGCATCATCGTCGCGCCTCAGATTTTCCGGGTGCCGCATCCTTTTCTTCTCAAAAGGGTGCGAGCCGAGCACCAAACCCGGAGAGCAGCAGCACTACCGATCAAATCGCTCACGTTCCCTCACGCACCCTTTTGGAAAGAAAAGGGTGCGGCACCCGTAAAGGCACTACTCGTAGCGCAGCGCCACCATCGGATCGACGCGCGTCGCGCGCCACGCCGGCAACCAGCACGCCACCGCTGCGACCGCGCCGAGCACCAGCGCCACGGCGCCGTACGTGAGTGGATCGTGTGCGCTTACGCCGTAAAGCATCCCCACGAGCAAACGCGTCAACGCCAGCGCCGCGACAATTCCCACCGCAGCGCCAACCACCGCCAGCCGCATCCCTTCGCCCAGCACGAGTCGAAATACGGAACGGCGCTCCGCGCCCAGCGCCATGCGAATCCCAATTTCGTTCGTACGCCGCTGCACCGAATACGAAATCACGCCATACACTCCGATCATCGCCAGCAGCAGCGCGATAAGCGCGAAGCCGCCCAGCAGCATCGTCGTGAAACGCGGCTGCGCGATCGTGTCGCTCACCAAATCGCTCATCGTCTCGACGTTCGAAAGAACCTGCTCGGAATTCATTTCCGCGCTCGCCTGGCGCATCGCCGCAAGCACATTCGCTGTAGGCGCGTCGGACCGCACCACAACGTTGGCTCCAGGCACGACCAACCGCATCACGCCGGCTTCCACCTGCATTGTCGGTAAGTAAATCTCCGCGCGCATCGGCGGAGCGTTGACGGCGGGCGTGTCTTCGAGCAGCGACCACTCCAGCACATGCCCCGCGAGGCCGACGATCTCGGCTTCGCCTTCGGGCTCAGTCAATTCGATTCGTTGTCCGACCGGATTCCGGTTGCCGAAGAATTGCTTCGCGAACGCTTCATCGACCACGACGACCAGCGGCGCCTTATCGTCATCACTCGGCGTGAAAAACCGCCCCGCAAGCAGCGGAATGCGCATCGCTTTCAAATAGTCCGGCCCGACGAAATAGCGTGTCGCCCAATTCATTTCCGCGTCCGTCGTTGGCTTCGGATGGCCCTGCATCCAGAAAAGTTCCTGGTCGTCTTCTGCCAGCGGAAACGATCCCCACACCAGCGACACGGCGCGCACCCGGGAATGGCGCCAAAGCGCGCTTCGGTGTCGCGCAGCGTCTGGCGGATTTGCTCGGGCGACTTCTGCGCAAGGGACGGCGGATAAGAAATGCTGGCCGTTAGCACTTGATCGGCGACGAAGCCGGGATTGATGCTCCACACGGCCGAGAGGCTGCGAATCATGAGTCCCGCACCCGCCAGCAGCACAAGTCCCATCGCCATCTCGACGACGACGAACACCGCCTGCAACCGTTGTTTGCCTCCGGTCGATGTCCGTCCGCCATCTTTGAGCGACCGCTGCAAATCGGAATGCGCCACTTTGAATGCCGGCGCGAGACCAAACAAAATTCCGCCGACCACCGAAATCGCGAACGTGAACGCGAGAACGCGGCCATCCACGGCAACGTGCGCCGCACGCGGCAGCGTCGCCGGCAACAAATGAATCGCCGCGCGAGTTCCCCATTGCGCGATCAAGAGGCCCAGCGCTCCGCCGGTGAGCGCCAGCAGCACGCTTTCCGTCAGCAGCTGCCGGATCAACCGGCTCGAGCCGGCACCCAGCGTGGCGCGGATCGCGATCTCGCGCGCGCGAACACTCGAGCGCGCGAGCAGCAAATTGCCGACGTTGACGCACGCGATCAGCAGCACAAACGCGACGGAGCCGAGCAAAATCAGCAGCGCCGGACGGACGCCCCCAAGCATGTTGTCGGTGAGCAAATCCATGTAGGCCGCGGTGTCTTTGTTTGTGTCCGGATATTCATTCGCGAGCCCGGCGCTGATGCGCCCCAGGTCAGCGCGCGCCTGATCGATCGTCACGCCGGCCTTCAAGCGGCCGAATCCGTGGAAGAACAGTCCAGCACCCCGATACGTGAGCGCGGGATTCGCCCACTGGCCGACGGGCACGTACAGGTCAGGCGCGCTGAACGTGCGCGTTTCGAGATCGAAATCCGCGGGCAATACGCCGATGATCGTGTAGCTCTTGTCGTCCAGCGTGAGCGAACGGCCCACGGCCCGGGGATCGCCCCCGAATTTCCGTTGCCACAGCGACGCGCTGATCATCACCACGGGCGCGGCGCCGCGCTGATCTTCGCCGTAGAGAAACGCGCGTCCGACGGCAGGCTGCACGCCAAACACCGTGAAAAACTCGGACGTGACCAGGCGCGCCTGCACGCGTTCGGGCTCCCCCCTCCCGCTGAGCGTGAAGCTGTACGGCCGCGAGATGGCCATCGACGAAAACGTGGTGTTGTCACGTTTCCAGTCCACGAAATTCGGCCATGGGATCGAGCCGGTCGCGAAGTTCGGCTTGCTTTCACTGAGCGCGACGAGCTGCTCGGGATGTGCGTACGGCAGCGGCTCGAGCAGCACGCCATTCACCACGGAGAAGACGCCGCTGGTGGCGCCGATGCCCAGCGCGAGCGTTAGGATAACGATCGCCGCAAAGCCGGGATTTTTGCGCAGCATGCGCAGAGCGTAGCGAACGTCGTGCGCCAGGTCGTCGAGCCACCGAGTACCGCGCGCGTCGCGACACTCTTCTTTGGTGCGTTCCGCGCCGCGGAATTCGAGCAGCGCCTGCCGGTGCGCTTCTTCGCGCGATGAGCCGCGTTCGACATACAGCTGCGTCTTCTGCTCGATGTGATCGCGCAGCTCGTCGCTCAGTTCATAGTCAGCGTCTTCGCGATGAAACACGCTGCGCAGCCTCAGCCGTAGTTTTTCCATCCATCGCAATTGCATCATCGTCGCGCCTCAGATTTTCCGGGTGCCGCACCCTTTTCACTTCAAAAGGGTGCGCGCCGAGAACTCAGCCCGGAGCACCGTATTACTCTCGATCGAACCGGTTACATTTCCTCACGCACCCTTTTTGGAAGAAAAGGATGCGGCACCCGTAAAAGAACTACTCCACCGTAAGCGTGCGCGCCGGGTCCGTAGTGGCAGCGCGACGCGCTGGAATCACGCCCGCCAGCACCGACGCTAACGCCAACGCCGCAACCGCCGCGAGCAACACGCGCCAATCGACGCCTTTAATTTGAAACAGCTGCGATTCCACAAAACGCGCGCACGCCAGCACCACCGGTATGCCGATCGCGAGGCCGATCAGCGTCTGCACCATCGCGCCGCGCATCACCATACTCACCACCTGCGACGGCCGCGCGCCGAGCGCGATGCGAATCCCGATCTCGCTCGTGCGACGCGCCACGGTGTACGACGTCACTCCGTACAGCCCAAGCGCCGCCAGCAGGAGCGAGAGCCCGCCGAAAATCAACGTGAGCCGCGAAATCATGCGGTCTTCGTTGGTGCGGTCGGCAATCTGCTTCGAGAACGTTTCGAATTTCACCACCGCGAGATTCGGATTGATGCTACTTAGCGTCTGCCGCGTGAGCGACTCGATTTCCGGCATCGGCGCCTCGGTAGCGATCACCACAGCGCCGGCGTAAAGAGAAATGTCCTCCGAAACCGGATCCTTATTGCTCGCCGCCTCCTGAGTAGGCGCAATGAAAAACATGGAATGATTTTCCCAACGCACGGTGGTGTACACCGTGTCTTCCACCACGCCGACGATCTCGTTGTCGTTCACCGATTCGGCCGAACCACCGAAATGCTGTCCGATCGGATTTTCGCCGGGCTTGA
>Ga0206966_1014_pt1 | contig 61829 bp, 55 predicted proteins | sample Alteio_BWOrgHeat_23_FD_152970 | JGI IMG/M metagenome (GOLD analysis project Ga0206966, IMG submission 152970) | Enriched cells from forest soil in Barre Woods Harvard Forest LTER site, Petersham, Massachusetts, United States -... | ecosystem: Environmental > Terrestrial > Soil > Temperate forest >...
TCCATACGATCGCTGGGAGAGAGACACTGCGGCCTCAGGCCGCAGTGTCTCTGGTTGACTTTGCTATCCAATTGATAATCCAAGACAACCCAGACATATTCCCGACCCCAGGCTTGACGCCATCAACAGATCCTAGCCAAGTTATTTACCGCTTCGAAGAGTGTGAGGTAGTATTCAACACGCCCTCAGTGGTCATTGCTTGTCAGCTTTCGGTTTGCATCAGATCAACGGGAGCAAAATGAGTTTCGCGAGTGGCGGCGCTCGCCGCAACGGTCGGTATGATGGCGGCAAGTTCGTCACCTCGATGCTTTCGTCGCATCGCGGCGTGATTCGCCTCTGGACATACCTTCAAATCCTACTCTGGATGTTTCTTGCCTTCGCTCATTCCTGGAGCCAAACAGCTTCGACGGGCGCCTTGATAGGTTCGGTGCTGGATTCTTCGGGAAGAAGAATTGCTCAAGTTTCGATTGAAGCTAAGAATCAGGATATGGCAATCAGTCGCTCGACTATCAGCGACGACGAAGGCCGCTTCGTCTTGCCGCTTCTGCCGCCAGGGATCTATCAGCTAACGGCCACCAAAGCCGACTATTCACAGGCGCAAGCGATCTCAGTGCAAGTTGCCGTCACGGAGAGCACTCGAGTATCGATTCCGATGAAGGTCGCTGGAGTTACACAAAATATCGAAGTTAAAGCCAATATCTCTCAGCTGCAAGGCGATTCGGTCGCTCTGGGACGTGTCGTCGATAATCGCATGATCCAGGCACTGCCGCTAGCTTCGCGAAATTTCACTCAGATTGTCGATCTTTCACCTGGTGTCTCGACGGGTGTGAATAATGCCGGCGAATTGGGCGTTGGCGGTGGAGGGATGGCGCAAATCGATCCCGGTAATGATGGGATATTCGTCCACGGATCACGTTCCTATGACAACAGCTATGAATTCGATGCCGTTCCGGTCACCGATCTTCAAGCCAGCAATATTGCGAGCGGGGGAATTCCGATACCCAATCCAGACTCAATCCAAGAGTTCAAGGTCCAGACCGGTCTATTCAATGCTTCGTTTGGAGAACACGCTGGAGCCAGCGTTAGCCTGGTCACGAAATCCGGTACGAACAGCCTTCATGGCAGCGTCTTCGAATTCTTCCGCAACAATGTATTAAACGCGAACGACTACTTCCTCAAGAGCGCGGGTCAACCGCGCCCCGATTTGAAGCAGAATCAGTTCGGCTTCACGCTCGGCGGGCCAATTCGGCGGAACCAGCTCTATTATTTTGGATCGTATCAAGGAACCCGGCAAATCAATGGCCTGGCCTCGGGACAAGCGCGGATCTCGTGCGCGGCGACCGTTATCCTGCCTCCACTGACCAATGATCGCTCCGCTCAGGCGCTAGGGGCCTTGTTTGGCGGAAAGAAAGGAGCATTCGGCGGTGTGTCGATTAAGTCAGATGGCTCTAACATCAATCCAGTGGCGCTGGAAATCCTGAACTTCAAGCTTCCTGATGGCTCCTATCTCATTCCGTCTCCACGAGTCGTGAATTCTTCGCTGCCGCTTGCAAGTCAGGGGCTCAGTAGCATCAGTACGCCTTGTCAATTTAATGAGGATCAATTCCTCGCGAATCTTGACGCCAATCTATCGCAAAGCTCCAGCCTAGCGATTCGATTCATGTGGTCGAACGCCGCGATGAACGTGTCGTTTCCAGGCAACGGTTTGAATGGGACGGGCAATATTTCCGGCTTTCCCAGTAACATCGACAATCGATTCCGGGTGTTTTCAATCTCCTGGGTACAACTGATGAAACCGCAACTGCTCAACAATTTACGATTCGGATACACCAGCACACTTGGGTCGACTACAGCTGAAGCTCCGTTTTCATGGTCCGATCTCGGAGTTGCAGCCGGCACAATGAATAACGAGAATGGGCTGCCCAGCCTGGGGATCGTCGGCTCGATCAACCTGGCAAGCGCATATCCGCGCACTTTCGATCAGAAGCGTTTCTACTTTTCAGACATCCTCACCTATTCGCATTCTCAGCATCTGATCGAAATGGGCGGTTCTCTCTCTCGGATACTTAACGATGTGAATATTGTGGGGCTGGGGTCGTTGGCGCAATTTCTCAGCTGGCCCGACTTCTTGCTTGGGCTTGATGCAGACCAGAATGGAACCAAACTCTTCAGCAATGTCTATGCATCTCTCGATGATTATGGATTGCTTGCTCGTGAATACCGGAGCTGGAACGGGTCGCTGTTCATCGGAGATCACTTTAGGGCAACAAGCACACTCATGCTTGATCTTGGGCTGCGGTACGAGAGGATCGGCCAGTTGGGTGACGCTCTTGGCCGAAACGCCAGTTTTGACATCGGCCGCGTCGATCCGAACCCTCCAATCACAGGAAGCCTGGCGGGATACGTCGTTGCAGCGAACTATCCTGATGTGGTCCCACCCGGTGTCATTCGGGCCGGCAACAATGCTGCAACCCTGGGAAAAGGGCAGAATGGGCTTGCTCCGCGCATCGGCTTCGCATGGCAACCCTCAGGTTGGACATCCAGGCTCGCTATCCGGGGAGGTTACGGTATCTACTTTTCGCAACCAACGGGACAGGCGTTTTTTCAAGGCGTTCTCGGACCGCCTTTTTCCGTTTCGCGTTTCCATGTCGGTACCGCCAATGCCGCGGCCACGTTCAGCAATCCATTTCCGCAACCGTTTCCCACGCCCAGCTTTTTTCCTTATTTCCCCCTGTATTCACCAACTAGTAGCGTGTCGATCGACACGATTTCTCCAGGTTTCCGTCCTGCGATCATCCAACAGTTCGGTCTGAACTCTCAGGTTGAGCTCGCCAAAGACTGGATGCTGGAAGTCGGGTACGTTGGAACGCTGGGCAGGCATCTGTTGAGATATCGTTCTCTGAACCAGGCTCTCTCGGCCTCGCCGACTAACTCCATTCGAGGTGTCACTTCGAATACAGTGGCGAACATTGGCCAGCGGGTCCCGGTGCAGGGAGTCCCGCCGGACGCGCTGTCATTGGTCGAATCTGCGGGCACCTCTTCTTACAACGGTCTGGAGGCCAGTTTGACCAAGCGGTTTAGCAACGGACTTCAAATGCTGGCCTCCTACACATTCTCCAAAACATTGGATAGTGATGGTAATAGCATCAATGGGACTTCAGCCGGGAACACCCTGACCAAAGGAAATCAAAATTCACCAGAACAACGCTGGGGCAGAGCAAGTTCTGATCGTACGCACCGTCTTATATGGAGCGCTGTATATGCCTTTCCCTCGCCAACCGAGGGAGTGCCGAAAGCTCTGTTGAGCGGCTGGTCTACGTCCGGCGTGCTTACCTTGCAATCCGGCACAGCGCTCACAATTGCATACAACAATTTGACGAATGTTTTTGGCATCAGCGAAGACCGGGCCCAACTCGCGCCCGGATGCAGCAATTCGAATCTGGTGACTGCTGGTTCCGTCAAAAGCAAGCTTGAGGGATATTTCAACACGTCATGTTTTACAACGCCTCCCGTTATCGGTGCCGACGGCATCGGGACCGCGTTCGGAAACAGCAGAACAGGAATTGTTAATGGTCCTGGGCAGTTCAATATCGACCTGGGGGTCATGCGCGTAGTGCCGATTCATTGGCCGAAGGAAGGCGGTAGTCTTCAATTCCGAGGGGAATTCTTCAATATTCTGAACCATCCTCAGTTCTCGAATCCAAATACAACGTATGGATCATCTTCCTTCGGTATTATCACCAGCACGTCAGTAAATCCTCGAGTGGGGCAGCTGGCGATGAAGCTGGTCTTCTAGACTGGGGCATCACACTCTTACGTCGCCCAACGAGGATGAAAGTCCCCCAGCAAGCCGAAAAGACTACCAAGCGGGTATTCCGGAGCGCTACAATCCTAGGCAATTCTGGCAAGTTGGCGGGTCAGCGGCCCCGCTGTGTATCACTGTCGTATTTCATGCTACCGCCCGCGATGACCAACAGTGTGTAACCAATCTGCTGTCGAAAACCGGGTAATCACCGGTAGGCAGTGCGGCAATTCAGCTCCAATGTCGGGTATCACCGAAGAGTCTGATGATGAGAAGAGTGCGAATCGAGACGGAATGTGATTCTTTCCGTTGGTTTGGTTTCCAGGGGCTGTCTCCATGCCTATGGATTCCAGCTCTGGGTGCTTTACTATGCTTTCTTGGCGGCGTTCGCGTCGCGGCCGGGCAGAATACGAAGAACATACTGGTCCTGTATAGCTTTAGTGACAACAGCCTTTTTGGTCCCTCGGACTTCCTCGAGTCGTCACTGCGGGCTCGTGTTCCATGGCCAGTCGACTTCTATGTTGAGTCCTTCGAGAGTCACCGATTCGACGATCCGGAATATGAGAAAAGCGAAGTTGAAACTCTACGACATGCATATGGCGCGCGGAAACTAGACCTCGTAATGGTGGGAGCATATCCGGCGCTCCAATTCGCTCTGAGACATCGTGACGAGTTGTTTCCTGGCGTGCCGATTGTTTTCTTTGCCATCGAGGTCAGAAGGTTTGCCGGGCAAAAAATTTGGCCTGGAGTGACTGGCGTAACGGACATTGTCGATCTTCGAGCTACACTCGACCTCGCACTCCGTCTTCATGCGAGTACCAACACCGTCGCGATCATCACGAGCAGCTCAGCATTCGATCGGTACTGGTTGGGTGTGGTCCATGCCGAGCTTCAGCATGATTACAGCGCGATGAAAGAAATTGATCTGGTTGGGCTCTCAGCGGATCAACTATTCGAGAAGGTCGCCGGGCTTCCGCCCCGGAGCATCGTTTTGTTTGGACTTGATCCAAAAGAATCAATTCAGCCTGCGGTCGGAGCCTGGGAGATACTCCGGCGGGTTGGACAACGTCTGCCAACCTATTGCGCCGTCCCGCCCGGCTGTGTGGATCACGGAGGCATAGGCGGAGTTTTCTACGACGTCGAGGAGCAGAACTCGTTGGCTGCGCAACTGGCAAGCCGGGTGCTTCTTGGCGAACAGCCAGAGAATATTCCCATTGTGAAGGGTAGCCCTGATCGATTCTATGGGAACTGGGTGGCGCTTCAGCGGTGGCACATTCCGGAGTCAGCTTTGCCGCCCGGCAGTGTGATCCTGTATCGCGAGCCCACCTTCTGGGAGCGTGATCGGAAGTACATCATTCCTGCCGTCATGCTGATTGTCGCCCAGGCGGTGCTGATCAGCGGACTGCTGTGGCAACGGGCACGGAAGCGGAAGGCGGAAGCAGTTCTCCGCGAGAGCGAAAAGCGCTTCCGGGTGATGGCGGACACTACGCCGTCCCTGGTGTGGATGTGTGATCCGCAAGGCAGGATCACGTATCTGAATGAGCGGCGAATTGCGTTTACCGGCCCAGATCCCGACGCCGGGTATGGCGACACGTGGACTGATTACGTTCATCCGGATGATTTGAAGAATGTATTGGACAGCGTCGCCCAAGCCTTGAAGGCACGCCAGCCGTTTTCAAAGGAGTACCGCCTTCGCCGGAGCGATGGAGTTTACCGTTGGATGTTAGATGTGGCCTCGCCAAGAGTGAATGGGGATGGATCGTTCGCCGGGTTTATCGGCTCGGCCATCGACGTCACCGACCAGAAGCTTGCCCAGCAGGCGCTCGAAAAGGTGAGCGGTCAGCTGATAGAGGCTCAGGAGAAGGAACGCAGCCGGATTGCAAGAGAACTGCACGACGACATTTGCCAGAGACTGGCGCTCCTATCGATGGAGCTTGAGCAGGCGGATCGAGTTTCGCACCAGTCACCCGAGGCAGTGAAGAAGAACCTGGAAGAGATCCGGAACCATTGCTCTGAAATTGCGGGTGACGTGCAATCTCTGTCACATCAGCTGCACTCGTCGAAGCTCGAATATCTGGGGGCAGCAGCCGCCATTCGGGGGTTCTGCCACGAGTTCTCCCGGCAACACGAAGTCAGCATCGAGTTCTCGGAAAATAATATCCCTCGACATCTGCCCAAAGATATTTCGCTGTGCCTGTTTCGAGTGACGCAGGAAGCGCTGCACAATGCTGTGAAGTACAGCGGGGTAAGCGAGTTTCGAGTGGAATTGACTGCAACGGCAGAGGAGATTCAACTCATCGTGAGAGACGAGGGCAGGGGCTTTGACGTAGAAGAGGCGAAGAAGAGTGGCGGATTGGGACTTCTGAGTATGCAGGAACGAGTGCATCTGGTACACGGAAGTCTCTGTGTCGAATCGAAGCCGGGGACGGGCACAAGCGTCCTCGCCGTCGTTCCTTTAGCTGCTGAGAATCGGCGCTACTCAGAAGATGGGGCGGTCGAGGAAACCCTAAGTACCACGGGGATGGTATGAAACGAACCAGCATTTTGTTGGCTGACGACCATACGATGATTTGCGCCGCCCTCCAGAAACTGCTGGAGCCTGAATATGAGGTGATCGGCTGCGTTGGAGACGGTCGTGCATTAGTAAAAACCGCCGTGGACCTCAAACCAGATTTGGTGCTCGTTGACGTGGGCATGCCTTTATTGAATGGACTGGATGCAGGTCGAGAGCTAAAAAAGCAGATGCCTAAGGTCAAGATCATTTTTCTTACCATGAATCCCGATACTGAAGTGGCCAGCGAGGCTTTCAGGATCGGAGCCTCGGGTTATCTGCTGAAGAACTCGCAGGCGGAGGAGCTCTTGCAGGCAGTCCGTAACGCGGTTAACGGAATTTCATACGTCACTCCGCAAATCAGTCGCGCGATGGAAAATAGCTTCATCCGCGACCCAAGATCGCTAAGTCGCCCTAAGCACCTGAGTGACCGGCAGCGCGAGGTGCTGCAAATGCTGGCTGAGGGCCGGGCAATGAAGGAAATTGCCTATATTCTCCAGATTTCCCATAGAACAGTCCGCTTCCACAAGTATCGGATCATGGAAGAGTTGGGAATCACCACCAATTCGGAGATAGTGCAATACGCGATCAAGCATGCGATAATTCCTCCACCTTAAGTGGACACCCATCAACGGGGAGCGCACCTTTTTCAGGGATAATTGCCCCCTGTCACCTTGGACAGTAGGCAGCCCTTCCCCGAAGTAGAAAAATGCTCATTATCTGCAGCTAAGAACGCGCGGAGCATATGGGTAAGATTCGGGTATTGCTCGCCGACGATCATGAAACTGTCCTGGCACGGGTGCGCGGATTACTGTGCGAGGACTTTGATGTCGTTGGCGCTGTGAATAATGGGCGGGACGCTGTCGAAGAAGCTGAACGTCTCGATCCTGACGTGCTGGTAATTGATATATCAATGCCAATTCTGAACGGACTGCAAGCAGCCCACCACCTAAAGGCCAAAAACCGCCGGGCCAAGATCATATTTTTAACGGTATACAACGATCAGGAATTCGTTGCCGCTGCGCTTTCAGCCGGCGCTTCTGGGTACGTCACGAAGTCAGACATAACCACCGATCTGGTTCCCGCAATCCGCGAGGTTCTCCAAGGCCGCACATACATCTCTCAGTCGATACCGCCGTAGCGGTGCCTTCAGTGGCCTTTCAAATCAAGAACTGGTTCTAATAGCCGAAGCCCCATCTTCATCACAGAAGTTTTTCTGATCTGTATCGTAATCGCTTCTACCTCGTTCGAACCCATCTTGCGGCCTAAAAGGTAAAACACCTGTCACAAGTGACAGTTTCCAGAACTTCCTGCCTGTAGTGAAGTAACGAACAAGCAACAAATCGCCGTTCACGAATTTGCAAAGGAGAATGCCAATGTCGTTCCGATCGAAATGCCGGGTAGCATGTCTGATTGCCATTGCCACTGTTTTGAGTATTGGTATGTCGCAAAGTATAGCCGCTCAGGATGACGTCTTTCATATCGTCAAAGGGGTGGTCAAGTCCGTGGATAAGGACTCCAAAACCATGGTGGTCAAGACCGCTGATGGGACCGAACATACCATCAAATGGACAGACAAAACGACTGTCACAGGCGGTAAAGATTTAGGTAAAGATATTGGCGAAGGCAGCAAAGTGTCCGTCAAGTACACCGAGAAGGCCGGAGAGAAGACCGCGGTTGGTGTAAAGGACGTGGGCAAGGCCACCGCCAAAGCGGTTCAGTGATTTGATTGGGCTGCGGTCGACCTAGAACGCTTCTCCAACCCCCACACCCCAGGTGAAATTGTCTTTGCCCCATGCAAAATCTGTCCGCAGATTGACATGGTACTTTTTGCTCAGCATGTAGCGGATGCCAGTGCCGCCACTGGGCAGCAGTTGGTCGGTTCTCCACTGACCTGCGCCGGGAGCGACTGCACCGACACCGCCGAATCCAACCAGGCCGAAACGCCATGGCAAGACCAGTCGATACTCTAGCTGGGTTGCCCACATAAAGCGATCCAGGTACCGCCCGGCCGTGTAACCGCGAAGCTCATTGTTCGCGCCATAGATGCAATTACCATAAAACGGGGGCGAGCCACCCGTGCCGCAGAAATGAAAGTTGTAAGCGAGCACCTGCTTGTCAGTGAGGCTTGCATACTTATTGAAAGTGAATTTGTAGGATTGGAACGAATACTTGCTGCCCAGGTCTTGTGCAAAAAAGTCGCCGGTGAAGTCGATCACACTCCCCTTTAAGGGATAGAAGCGGTTTGGGCGACTATCGCGCCACACCTCGAAGCCGAGCGCTCGGAGATCGGTATGGAGTCCAACATCTGGCGGAATCGGCGGTGTTTTCTCAGAGGTCGGCTTCAGCGTTATGAACGAGCTTCCGTTGACAAAACGGATGCCAACATAGGTGTCCCAGCGAATATTACGCAGGAGCTTGAAAAAAAACACCTGCCCCGATTGCTCCAGGGGCAGTTTGAGCCCGGCATTTCCGTTTTCGAAGCCCACGCCGTAGAGGTTATAATTCAAATTTCCATGCACATACACGGACTCCAATTCATAGCGGGCCTTATCGAGGTAGAGATCCGCGCCCAGACCAAATCCACGGGTCCCATTGTCAGTAATCAAGCCACCGGCACCCACGACGGACGGGGTTAGACCCCGATCCTTTGCTGGAATGGGGGTAATGTAGCCCATAACCGGGATGATCCCCGACCCCAGCGCTGGGCTGACAATCGGTAGCGGGGCAACGACAAATGAACCGCTATGCTCTGACTCTTTCTTTTTCTTGTTCTTTTTATCTTTCTTTTCAGATTTCTGCTCCTCTTCTGATTTCTGATTGGACGTCGTTTGGTCAGAGGTTTTCGATGAGGAGTGTTCGTGTATCCCTTCGGAATCTTCTGCCTCTACCGCCGGGAGCCGAGCAGTCGATGGCATGTCGCCACTAGCAATGCCCGCCTGTGCGGGGCAAAGACGAGCTCCTCCCGCCACGTAAAACAGAAGCAAGAGCCAGATACGAACGTTACTCAAGGCTCTAACCGTATTCACGAAGCCTTCGCCGGAATAAGTATCCCTTGAATGCATGTTTCTTCCGCCAAAGCCCTGGGTCAGGCGAGTTATCGTGCGCAGATTTTCTGTTCAGTGCTGCTCGTCGTGGTCGATAAGCTCCATGAGACACTATAGAAATTCCTGCGTCACCTGTCGCAAGTGACAGTTTTCTCCAACTAGCCCTTGTAGTGAAGTAGCAGGCGAGAAAGAAGAGTGGGTTTCATTCAAAGAGTTTTTAAGCAGAAGCGAAGAGAGGATCTCCAATGAAATTGGATGGAGAGAATTGGAAAATAGCAATGTTCCGGTATGCCGTTGGCGCTGTTCTGCTAACCGGCTTGTTTAATGCGGGCGCTCAACAGTTTCAGGCTGGTAAGAAGGCCAAGGTCACGGGCACGATACAGTCGCGCAACGGGGATTTGGTCACGATCAGGGAGAAAAAGACCGGCGCGACTACCGTCATCGATCTTACCGACAACGAGCGTAAGAAAGACTTCCGGCTGCGCCGAGCAGACTTGGATATCACCGCCATGGTGCCGGGCCTGACGATTGATGTCGAGGGCATCGGCAATGCCAATGGGCAGCTCGATGCCAATAAGATCGTTTTTGATCCCAACGTGTTTGCAATTGAAGTGGCTGAGGAACGGCAGATCCAGGCTAACCAGGCTGCAGTCACGCATGCGCAGGCAACGGCGAATCAGGGCGTAGTCGCGGCAAACCAGGCGCAGACTTCGGCGAACGTCGCACAAGTGTCGGCTGACGCGGCCCAGATATCGGCAAACCAGGCCCGGTCAAGCGGCTGCTACTGCGGGCACTATTGCCCTTACTGATGCCCAGGCAGTTACGCTCCTGAATAAGCGCGTTTCCGATCTTGCCGACTACAAAACGGTAGGGGAGGCAGACCTGTTTTTTAACACAAGGCAAGCCACATTATCCGATGCAGACAAGGCCGCTCTTAGCAAACTGGCGAGCGACGCAGCAGCCATCCAGAATTACGTGATTGAGATCGCTGGCTACGCCTCGAGCACGGGGACAAAGGCGGAGAATCTAAAGATCAGCGACGAACGGGCCACCGTTGTGGCGAACTACCTCCGTGATTCTGCGAATGTACCGATGAGGCGCCTTCTCGTACCTGCAGGATACGGCGCCAGCCATCCGGCCGTCAGCAACCAAACCTCCGAAGGGCGCGACATTAATCAGCGTGTCGATGTGAAGGTTATTGTGAACAAAGGCATCGAAGAAGGTTCGGCGATGTAACAGGGGATGAGGCGACAATCGACGGTAAACTTAAAACTGGAGGTGTGAGTTGCCTTTCTGATTCGATAGGTGTGTTCAACTAGCCTCACATCACAGTCGATGGGCTACCGAATGAACACGCCTTTCTTCGTTGTGCAAATAAGATGTCGACTCGAGATGCGCGCGCAAGGCGGATTCAACAGTCACTCGACTTTCTGCAGCGAGGCGGACTGAAAACTCACTTGAAGTCAAAAAAAGTTCGGTCGCCGGAGTCGAAGCCTCGTTCTAGTTCTCGGGTGTCAAATCAAGATGCTGATGCCCGCCTGACTAACAAGGAACTCCTATAAGTTAGGCTCGTGAAGATTGGCCGTCCCGATAAGATCCCCAAAAAGTATGGAGGGCACACCGCGAAATGCGTTCTAGCTTTTTGCCTTTTTTCTGACTGCCCTGTCCCAAGTGACAGTTGTGGCTCTGGAGTATGTGCCCTACCTTCATCCCTTACTGAGGCTGCAATGGATCGATTGTCCTCCTCGTCGGCGGCCAACCGGATTCGATTGGAAAGGGGAAAGATATGAATTGTGGAGAGAGCGTTGCCCTGCGCGTCCCGAAGCTCTTCGGCTTACACGCCGATCCGTTCGAGAGGACCGAATGCGAGGGGATTGACTACTCGCATTGGAGGATTGATCGCATATATCTGCTCGTTCCGGCGCAAGCTTATGTGACTGGCTGGCTGAGTAGCTTTAAGCAGTTTCCTCCTCGACAGCGACCCGCCAGCTTCAACCTCGAACCAGGTTATGACCCAACTGGCAAACGCAGGAAATTCAGGAAACTGAGTGGAGGGTAGTGCAAAGGACCATGATGTAGACCACTCTATCACTCGAAGGAAACACACCATTACGAATTAGGAAAGGAGTTACCAATGAAAAAGTTAACAGTATTCGCGTTGGCAGCAAGTATTACTGCGCTAGTCAGTTCTTTGCCAGCAATGGCGCAGACCAAAGTAACCTTCAATATGTCTTCCAGCTTCTATGCAGGAAATGCGAAGTTACCTGCAGGAACCTACGAGCTAAGACAGATGCAGGGTGAGCCTGATGCCCAGATTCTTCAAAATAAGGCAGGCACGCACACCGTAATGCTGGACTCCCGACCATCTACAAAGACATCAAGCGGGAAGCCCGAGCTACTTTTTAATCGGTACGGGAATACGGATTACTTGGAGGGTCTGTCCACTTCCAACGGTACCTCGATTGACTTCCCAGTTTCTACCGCGGAAAAGATCGCCGCCAAGAAAGACACTGCCAAACCACACACTGTGGCAACCCAATAAGCTCAGGGGCCGCAAAAAAGGAGGAGCTCGGAAAACGAAGCCGAAGGTTAGTGCAGAAAAGACCCTGATGTGACCAAGCGCTATTTCTTCAGAGGCGGAAAATGAACCCATTTATGAAAAAACTTTCAGATGAAGGATTGTCCAGACGTCAACTGCTGAAAATGGGGCTAACGGCTACCACCGCGAGCCTTCTGACCGCAGATGTAGAATTTGCTCTTCCGCCAAAAGCATACTCGCAGGATCGGGGCCCATTGCCTCCCTGGAACGACGGACCAGCCAGGAAGGCAATTCTGCGTTTTGTTCACACCACTACCGATTCCTCGAGTCCAAAATTTGTCCCGCCCGAGCAGCGAATCGCCACCTTCGACCAGGCTGGCACGCTCTGGGTGGAACACCCCATGTACAGTCAGGTGGTTTATTGCTTCGGTCGGGTACCCACAGTTGTGAAGGCGAAACCGGAACTCGCCAGCGTTGAGCCTTTCAAGACAGTATTGGCGGACAACCGCGGAGCCATCGCGAAGCTGCCGATGGACGACCTCTTCAAGATTCTCGCTGCCACACTCACCGGCATGAGTGTCGACGACTTCGGAGCTCAGGCCAAAGAGTGGCTCGGAACAGCCCGCGATCCGCGCTGGAAAAGGCTGTACACAGAGCTCACCTATCTGCCGATGATTGAGCTGCTAACGTATCTGCGCGCCAATGGCTATAAGACCTACATCGTTACTGGAGGCGGTCAGGATTTCGTCCGGGTATACGCCGAAGAAGTTTATGGCATTCCACCTGAGCAGGTCGTCGGTACCGTCGGTGGTACAACCTACGGCTACGACAAGAGCGGCCACCCGTTTCTTACCAAGGAGCCGAAGTTGCTCCTGAACGACAATAACGCCGGCAAACCGGAAGGTATCCACCTGATGATCGGACGCCAGCCTTATGCAGCTTTCGGCAATTCAACGGGCGACCGGCAGATGCTGGAATACACAAAGGGCGGGCGACGGCGAGAGGCTCGCCATGCTCGTATTGCACGACGACGCGCAGCGTGAATATGCCAACGGACCGACCCAGGGCCTCCCCGACACCAAGGTCGGCACTTTCACCCGGCGCTCTATGACGAAGGTAGCTCGAAAGGCTGGACCGTTATCAGTATGAAGAACGACTGGACGCGGATCTTCGCTTTCGAGCAATAGTGAATGGCCAAGACCACCACGAGGCAACTACAAGGGAGCACGATGATGAAGGAAACAAAGATTACGAGAATCGTATTACTCACGGCAGCGTCATTGGCAATGGTTCTGCTGCTTTCGGGTATTGCCGCGGCGCAGAACAAGATCCAGGGTGTGATCAATGGACGCAACGGGCCCTCCATGACTGTCCAGACTCAGGACATGGGAAACGTGGTCGTCGTTCTCAACGACGGCACCGAAGTGGAAGATGTATCGGGCGTCTTCCATGCTCGCAGGAAACAGATGGGCGTGACCGTTCTGGTGCCTGGGCTTCAGGTCCAGGTGCAGGGAAGCTACAACGCCCAGAACCAGTTGGTGGCGGACAGGGTTACGTTCAATGGCAAGAATCTGCAAACCGCTACCGACATTCAAGCGGGCGTGGCCCCTGTGGAGCAGCAGCAGCAGGAGCAGCAGCAGCAACTGGCGCAGCAGCAAGAGCAGCTCGAGGTGCAGCAGGCCAAACTTCAGCAGGAGCAGGCAGCGGAAGCGGCTGACGCGGCGAAGATTGCGGCGAACAAGGCGGCCATCGCGGCGGTTAACAAGCGTTTTGGCGAGCTGGGTGACTACAACATCTGGGACGAGGCCACGGTCTTATTCGGAAACGGCAAGGTCGCGGTTGACCCGCAGTATCAGCCTCAATTGCTGGCGCTGTGCCAGAAGGCGAAGACGGTCACCGGCTATGTGATTCAGGTAAAGGGCTACGCATCCGCCGTGGGCTCGGCAGCCTTGAACCAGAAGCTGAGCCAGGAGCGTGCGGCCAACGTCACCGATTTCCTGGAACAGAGTTGCGGCATTCCTTTAACAAACGTCCTTGCTCCTGGCGCGATGGGCACCAGCAGGCAGGTAGCTCCTGACACAACGGCGGAGGGACAGGCTGAAAACCGGCGCGTCGTAGTGCGGGTATTGCAGAACAAGGGTATTGCCGGCACCTAGGACGAGTGACGTCCCCGGAGCGAAAAGGAGAAATGATGAATTAGGTTCGCTGATCCTAGCGCTGTGCGCGTCTGCGATGGCTCAACAATCCGCCGATCTTGTCTCGCCTGACCAGACAGAGAGCACTTCCGCGCCGCAAAAAGCAACTGCTCCGCAGACGCCGTCCGGCACCTTATTCGCAAGCTCCGACCTGTCTGATTCGAAATGGCCCTTCTACGGCACTGGGTATATCTGGATTCCGGGAATACATGGAACGGTAGGTATTCGCGGATTCGACGCGAGCGTCCACGTAACCGCAGGCGATATCTTTTCGAATTTCAGAGGTGGATTCCTGGGTGTGTTCACACCTACCTACAATCGCTTTTCGGCGCCTGTCGATTTCATCTGGATGAGGCTCAGAGACAGTAAAGCGATTCCGTTTGTACCTGATTATTCTGTGCGGGCCACACTCAACATGAGCATCGTCACCCCCAAAGTCAACTACCTGCTGGTGAATAATCCTAAGGTCAAGATTTTCGGTACCGCCGGGGCCCCGCATCTGGCATGCGGGAACGACGCTCGATCTGGTACCGATAATTAACGGCAATAACCTTTACAAGGGGCTAACCTGGACAGATTTCGTCTTGGGCGGCAGATTCAGTTTTCCTCTTGGCTCCAAGGCATCCGTCGACGTACTCGGCGATGCCGGGGAGGGCGGTGCAACCCTGGACTACCAGGTAGCTGGTCTCCTGAGTTATCAAATCAAGCCGAAATTATCGTTACAAGGGGGCTGGCGATCCCTCACCGCTCACTATGGCAACAACGAAAATGTATTCAACGCATCGATACAGGGTATCGCTCTCGGCGCAACTTATAAGTTCAGGTAAATGTCAGCGGCCAATTGACTTCTGGCATTTAGGCCTGGCGCACCGTCATTCGCAGTGGGACTTGCCTCGTGGTAACGCGTAATGACGATCGGCGCCCCCAAACGCGAAAACCCGGAATGTCAAGGCACACCGCGAGAAGGATCCAAGCCCATCAAGTTTTATCTAGAACCTATCTCATAAATCAATTTCAGCCGGTGTGCTCACCTTCGGCTTACATTCCGGTTTGCCAGTGATACGGGAGCGAGCGACCGCACGCCTGAGAAACCACCCATCGCCGCTTCTTCTGTTATAGGGCACAGTCCAATCCGGACCGTTACCGCTCCAAAGTACGCTGCCGCACCGATGTTGCCGATCTCGTGTTCAACCGCAGGCAGGATCATGGATCTTACGAAAATCGGCCGGGATGAATAGTCCCTGCTGGCATCCGTTTCCTGCGTAGGAGCTTTAACGCTGGTACTTGCACTTCTTGATTATTCGCCGAGCAGTGATTCCTCCGCGACTGAGCTTGCCGTCGGAAAGTCCGTCAATGAGCGTAGACATTTTTGTAAAGTGAGAATATTCTCGCTCCCTTGGCTGCCGTTTGCGATCGCGCCGAGCAGTATAGCTCGGGGTTCCTGCATGCGTTTCCGCAGCAGCAGCATGCAGTGGAGTTGATGGCAGTTGTCGAGCATAATTTTACGAGTATGGCAGTGCGCTTTTCACGTTTTAGAACTAGCTTAGTTTTTCATGCCCTTCTGGCACAACGAACCATGAAACGAGGAGAGATGGTGGCTTGTGCGGGCGGCCTAAGGGGGTCTATCGTTCGGAGCTGCAGTAGCGGTTGGAGAGGTTGTCTAGCAGTGGAGTCACCAGAACCCGCGGACTTAGTTTAACCCGGACACCGTTATGAACAACGAACTGTAGCTCGCATCCTGGATGCGGAGCACGTAGGAGAGACTATTGTGATTCAGGTGTCTCTTCCGCTACTGCAGAGGAGAGAGAAGCATGGACGTGTTGTATCCACACTGCAGCGGAATCGACATTCACAAGAAAAGCATCACGGTTTGTGTCCTCATCCGTGAGTCGGGGCGAAAGGAGCAAAAGCAAATACGCGAGTTCGGCACCACGACTGCCGAGATTTTGCGTTGTGGGGACTGGTTGCAAGAATTGGGCATTACTCATGTGGCGATGGAATCCACTGGCGTTTACTGGCGACCGATCTGGAATCTTTTAGAAGGACGGTTTGAGCTGCTGCTGGCCAATGCCACACATATCAAGAACGTACCGGGACGAAAGACGGACGTAAAGGACAGTGAGTGGATTGCTCAGTTGATGCAGCACGGACTGCTGAAGCCGAGCTTCGTGCCTGACACGGTGCTGCGAGATTTGCGCGAACTCAGCCGGGATCGTACCAGTCTGGTGGCCGAGCGATCCCGCCTGAAGAACCGCATCCAAAAGATCCTGGAGGACGCCAACATCAAATTGGGGTCCGTGGCCAGCGATGTCCTGGGAAAGAGTGGCCGGGCCATGCTTACGGCCATGATTGCAGGCAACCAAGACCCGCAAGGGTTGGCGGATTTGGCCCAGGGACAATTGCGTCTCAAGATCCCTCAATTGGTGGAGGCACTACGGGGACGAGTGCGCACCATACATCGTTTTCGTTTGCAACAACAGCTGGCGCGGGTTGATTTCATTGATGCCCAGATTGCGCAACTGGAAGCAGAAATGGAAAAACAGAATGCGCCCTTTGAAGAAGCCGTCTCCCTGCTGGCAGAGATCCCAGGTTTCGACCGGACTACGGCTTGGGCGGTGATCGCTGAAATCGGAATCAATATGAACCAGTTTCCTTCGGCCAACCACCTAGCCTCCTGGGCAGGAGTTTGTCCTGGAAACAACGAAAGCGGAGGCAAGCGCCTCAGTGGCAAGACGCGAAAAGGCAGCCGATGGCTCCGGCAGAAACTGTGCCAGAGCGCCTGGTGTTCCTCCCGCTGCAAGAACAGCTACTTCGCCGCCTACTTTCAACGCATTGCTGCCCACCGTGGGCGGAAGCGAGCGATCGTCGCCGTCAGCCACGCTCTGCTTGTGGTTTGCTACTATCTGCTCCAGCGCAAATGTCATTTCGAGGACTTGGGAGTGCACTATTTCGACCAACTCAACCACGAAAAGCTGACGCTATATCTGGTCAAACGTCTGACTCGACTCGGCCACAGAGTCACACTCGAACCCTCTTCAGCCGTGGCCTAATTCTGTTTCAGGAGAGCGCAAATGTCATTTCGAGGACTTGGGAGTGCACTATTTCGACCAACTCAACCACGAAAAGCTGACGCTATATCTGGTCAAACGTCTGACTCGACTCGGCCACAGAGTCACACTCGAACCCTCTTCAGCCGTGGCCTAATTCTGTTTCAGGAGAGCTAGGAACCTGTCCAAGTGACAGTTGCCATCGCGACCAAGAAACGCGATCCTTGAGTATGCTCCTTTCGAGAATTATTGCTCAAACGGGCTGGAGCTTTTCCCTCCCGGCCCGACTCTTGGACAGCGGGTAGAGAGGACCAAAATGAGACTCCGATGGCCTCATTTCGGATTGTTGAAAAAGAAGTTTAGCGTCGCTCCTCCCGCATTCCAGTTTTGAGGAGTGCATGTGGGGCAGTGTTCTCGCCGGTAGTAGGTTTCCAGCATGAAAACGCGTTTGTATGGCAATTGAACACCCCCGGTGTACCATTCCTGGTCCCATGAATCCTTCGGGCTGTCGTAAAAGAACTCGGCTGTGCCGAAGGGAGTGAAGCGGATGTCGTGAACACGAAGGTCAACTTCGGCCACCACCATGTTGCGATAGGTTGTCGAGTACGTTCCGTTGATCCAACGAAGCTCGGTCCAGTTCCTGTCGCGCAGAAGTAGTCTAGACACCGGACGAAGGCTGGGGGTCACGTCGAAAGTTATCCGGTTCTCGTTGGACACTTCTCCGGAATGAGTCGTTCGAAGGTATTCATACCCGCCACCTAAAAGAAGATAGTGCTCTTTATCTGAATCGATGTTCTCCCAGTGGGGCCTTAAAATGGGTTTGATTTGACGACCGATCGCCGCCGCTACATACCACTGCTGGAAGGGATAACCTGCCGCCTGCTCCAGCCCGACGAACGAAAGCACGCGCCAGTTTGACGCCAGTTGCACATGGGCATCCGCTTCTGGCCACGCTTTATTCTCTGTGGAGGACGTCGCTGACTGGCCGGCAGCGCGTGAGTGGTAAATCATCGACAGCGACAATCCGAGAAAAATCCCAAGTAAAGCGGACTTGGCTGTCATATATTCCTCGGGAGGCAGAAAACTTATTAAAACGTTCTCTAAGTTTCGCAATGCTTTCTCGGCACCGACGCCCGTGATTGTCCTCATCCGTATCGGACGGTCAAGTCGTAGTCTGACGAAGAAATGAAACTACGGCGGCTGCGGCTTTCTTTGGCTCCGTCACAATAAACAGATGGCCTGCGCCGGGGAATGAGACGAGCGTAGCTCGCTCACCGAGTTCTTCCTTCAGCAGCACTGCATTTTCTGGTGGTGCGATCTGGTCATTAGTTCCTTGCAGTATGAGATATTTCGTTTTTCCCGGCGGTGCCCACCAATCCTTAAGGGGCGTGTTTTGCATCGCTGTCCTTTGTATTCCCGCTACCTGCGGGGCACGACACGGCTTGATGGCTTGCCACGCCATCGGAATCTCGGCAGCATTGCCAACCATGTATTTCATCTGGCTCAGAATGTCTGCATCGGTCGATGCAGGATTGAAAATCGCCTGTAAGGCACGTTCTCCGGGCGGGTCTGGCGGGACCTTTCCGCCTGCAGCAAACAGGAGGACACTGCGAACCAACTCTGGATGATCTGCGGCCAAAGTTCGTGCCACACGATTTCCAAACGCGTGCCCGGCGATGTTCACTCTTCCTAGCTTCAGCGCTCTGATCACACCAGCGACATCTGCGGCTAACGTGTGTAGAGTGATGCCTTCCCCGGGCCCCGAACTCTTTCCCGAACCTCTGAAATTGATTCGAACCACCCGATATCCGGCGTCAGCAAGATCGTTTGAGAGTTGCTGCATATAGCCAACTGTGAGTCCTCCGAAAGGTAGCAAGACAATTGACTCACCCTGGCCCTGGCTGAAGTACTCAATGTTCGAGTCGGCAAGCTTTACGACGCCCTCCTGCACAGAAGCGTTCGACGGCGCTCCCTGCGTTGGCCCGTCTCCGCTCGCGTACATCGTCAAAAGATTGGGAGTCAGAACGAGAAGGACGGCCCAGCTAATAAGTTGGCATGATGATGCTGCCATTCCAGCTGCCCTCTGTAACTTCATGTCACCGCCATGCAGCCCGCCACGATTGATTAATTCTGAGCCACACCTCATTTCCGGTCGAAACTTCCGCGTCGCAAGCATCCCAGCCATCGATCTTGAAAAGGATGGAGGTCTCATCTGTTCCAGCTCCGGTCATGAGCGGAGTCTGCGCTGCCGACGAGCCTGGTAATACGACTGCTAAGGCTGGAGCCGTTGCAAGGAGTGTCGCTCCCTGAATAATGAAAGCTCTTCGATCGATCATCATGCAGTTGATCTCTCCGACGCTGGTTTGTCCCCGTAAGTCCTGGCTAATTGCGAAAAATGGAAGGCGTTCGTTGCTCCCCAACGATCCTCGGCAGCCGCGACAATCTTTGCTGCACGCTCCGACTCTCCAGCGGCGACGGAGGCTTCATACGCCTGTTCGAAGGCCCGCATTGTCGGACGGTTTGCGAGGTTAATGCTCGCGAGTTCGAAAGCTCTTCGCGGATCATTGCCGCTGTCGGCATAGAACTCCGCACCATGGTCAGCAAACGCGAGCAGATGTTTTTCCAGAAGAGACTCGAAGCCGGATCGGGCGGCTTGCATCTGCTCTTTCGCCTCCGCGAATTTTCCCATCGCGACCAGCACATCGGCCAGGCGCCAGGATACTTCGGGATCACCGCTCACAGCGACTGGCATCAACAAGGCTTCCGCTTCGCCCACCAATTCGTAGCGCAAATAGATTTCTGCCAGATGTACACGTGCCTTCACATATCCTGGTAAATATTGAATGGCGTGCTGATACCAGCCCGCAGCCCGGGTCGGTTGGCCTCCGGGAACCAATTCTCCCCACACAACGCCCAGCTGAAAGCAGACCCATGCGACAGCGAAAGGAGACGTATCGTGATATTCCCTAAGCGCACGTTGATAGATCCGGTCAGCCTCGTCAAACTCGCGAAGATCGGCGTACAACGCAGCTAGTGGGACTAGGTCTTCCAAGCGCTTTGACTTCGCAGCGATCCACCGTCTGGCTTCAAGTACGACTTCCAGGTCGATTCCGCAGGCTTGGTCGATACTCAAAGCGAGGCGATTTGCATCCTCAGACAACTCGCCCCAACCTCCAATCTCGTCGAGATACCTCTTTGCTTCAGCAAAGCGGTGCCCCATGGACGCAATCTGAGCACGGATGAGGGTGGTTCGGGGCGACTCCGCCTCCACACGATCCAAATGCTGGACGAGCGTGTCGAGGCGGTCGAGCGCACCCATGTCGCCGACGAATTGCGCCGCCAATTGCTCCTGCTCGACGGTGCACTCCGCTATGCCCGGCCGTAATGGATCGCGCCAGAATCGGCTCCAAGAATGTTTCCGTGCGCTCTCCAGATTGTTGACGGCGATATCCCCGTCTGTCAGTGGATACGCGAGATCGATTTCCGGCGCTTCGATCATTTCAGGGCTCCAAAGCGTTTTGTCAGGGCATCGAACCCTGTTTTCATCAGGGTGGCAACGATGGTCTTTACGACAAGGGTCGCTTGGTTGTCAGCAAGAAACTGAACCCGCCACTCCACGGAGCTTCCGCTGCCCTTTGGCTTCAGATCGAACGTTCCCGTGTAATCCACAACCCCAAGTCCACTCACATTTGTATAGCGATAGAGGCGTTGTGAATTATCCTCCGCCTCGAGGCGCTCAATAATCTGCTTGCCATCGATCGTTTCGATTGTGCGCAACTGCCCGACACCTTTGCCGGTGAGCTTTACGCTGGCAATCAGTGGATGCCACATTCCACCAAATTGGCCGATGAGAGCCCAGACCTGATCCGGAGAGGCCGCGAGATCAACGTTGTCGGCAACCGTCTGCAACTCCGTATTCGGCGAAGCCTCGTAGGGAAATACTTTGAGGCCTGGCTTCGTCGCGCCCGTTGCTCCACCTTGCATGAACTCCTTGTCGTCATTCACCATCCAGGTGATCATGATGTCGACCACATTGGCGTCAACCGTGCGTCCGCCACCCGTCGCGTAGGGTTTTCCTCGAAGTGTGCTTTTCTCGATTTCAAAAAAACTGGTGTCACTCGTCGGCTTGGAGACGTCGAACAACAGGAAATCATCGAGATAGACATTGGCCGCGGCGTGCAGGGCCCCGGACGACCAATCTGCCTTCCCGTCACGCATATCCCAGTTAGTCAGACTTTCCACCAGCTTTTGGTGAAATACGGGCTTCAATTCTTCTGCGATCGCAAAGGGTGTTTGCTGATTCCATAGGTCGCGGAGATCGTCTGTCCCCTGAATCCCAGGATTATTCAGGCGCATGTTGGTCTGTTCCGGACGGCCAACCCAATCGTAACGGGGAGGGTTTACCCCGATCGGGCTGGCGCGTCCGGGTAACGGGGTGATTTCGGCGATCACCCCAAAAAGCGACCCTTCACTTGGACTGAGTACTCGTTGCGTGTCGAACTCGACGACGATCGCAAGCACATTGTCGTGTTGCAACAGATTGGGAAGCTTCTTAAGCACTGCGGGTGCCCACGCGAGATTGAACGGATCAGAGCGCAAGCCCGCAAATACGCGGAAAACTCCATCCGCAGTCGATGCCCCCTTCTCGTCGTTGACGACGAACGATAGCATCTGGCCATCGGGACTGGTACAGGTGCCGCGCTGCACCGGCTTCGAGTCGCCATTTGCGTGTTCAAGAACATCGAACCGGAAGCTGAAGCGATACTCTTTGTCGCTTGGCTTAAATTTCGCGTCCTCGCCAGTGCCGGCCACTGTCATGCTGCGAATTACGATCGAGTGATTTACCGCGTTGGAGAACATCGCAGTCACACCCGCCGAAGGGAATACATTCGCGGCCAGCACCGTGTGAGCAGGATTTTCCGGGCTGGTGAACGCGAACAGATCGGTGAGATCAGTTGCAGGCTCACCGATCTGCCGTGGTCCATCTACATGGTCTGACATTGCTCCCCTCCTCTGGCGATCCGTTCAGCGTTGCGGAGCTTCCGGTTGGTTCGCATACTTGGCGTGTCCGGTGACCGCGTTCGGTGGCCCGCCGAATGGCGTCACCCGGCCTGCTTCCTCAGGAATGGACTTCAGATATTCGACAAGCGCCCAGCGTTCTGCGTCGGTCAACAGAGGGCCGACGACGCCATTCCCGAGCGGAGCGTTCTCGAATGAGTGCCCGGCATTCGAGCTTCCAATGAGTGAGGTGTCAATGAGATAGGTTCCGGATTTCCCTGAGGTGTCCACACCCACCTTGACCGGATCGAAGTCCCGCCCCAGATAGAACTTCTTGGTGCGCTGCGCCGCCGGAAGGAGCATTTCATAAAGATTGGGCACCGACCCGTTGTGCATGAAAGGCGGCGTCGCCCATACCCCGTCGCGTGGCGCGGCCTTGTAGTGGGGAACTTGAGAGGGACGTGGGACAGGAAGTTCCCTGTAGCCGTGCATCTTAACGGCCTCCTCTTCCGTCTGATTGACCTTCGACAAGGCAACATGAAGAATGCTTTCCTGCAATCCGACGTAGAGGTAGCCGCCTGGAATAAGCGCCTTATCCTTGAGCGGTCCGGGGAGATACGGAGCCAGGTGAGCAGTCTGCACAAACGGCCTGACGTCCTCGAACTGCATCCGGTCCGTGCCCACATAGCTTTCTGGCACCAGTCCAACTTCAAGGAAGCGCTTGCCGTACTTGTTGGGTTCCGTCCACGTATAGGGATACGAATTGTGGCACTCCGCACAGTGCTTGGCGAAGAGCACTTTTCCCTGCGCCGCTTTGGCGCGATCAATCTTTCCAAACACTTCTTCCGGCCATTTGGGAGGCGCCAGATGATTCAGCCAGTCCTCAATCTCCTCGAGATTCTTCAGGCGAGCATTCGAATCGAAGAGACCTTCTTCAGGGGACTTGGCCGTCAGATTCATGGACATGAAAACACCCATGGTTTCGGTAAGGTTGCGATTGATTGGATCTTGTTGCACGCCGCGCCATTGTGTCCATGAGCCCTGCGGAGAATTCCAAAGGAAGGGAGGCTTGGTTGGCGCGAGAGCCGCAGACCAGTTCTGAGGAATATCGGGCGCTACGGAAGTTACGCGGGCGACGATCAGAGCGATGGCGTCCATTCGCGACGGTCCCCAGGGGTAGGGAGTGAGCAGAACGCGGGTCCGGAAATGATGGACACGATCGGCGGTACTTTCGAAACGTTGGCGCAGCTCGCTCTTTGCGTCCGGACTGGAAGTTCCCATTCGCGCTGCCAGACGATCAAACTTTGCTGCATCCTTCAGCGTTTCCTGTACAGCGTCATCGAGAGCAAATACATACGCTTCCAGGTCGAAGTGATTTCCGACTCCGCCGTCGATACGAACCCGTTTCCCTTGATAAAACAGCTCCGTATTATGGCAAGTGGCGCAGTTTATCCCGACGTCTTCACCCTTCCATGGACCCTCAGTCGTCACGGTCTTACCCAGCCCGATTGGCAAGCCATCTGGGTTCCATTTGGGGTCTGCCGGGTCGGGCGTCAGGCCATACCGTTCGCTATTCGCATCTGAGCGAAAAAGATCCTCGCTGCCTGCGGCCTCGAGGTTAAGAAAGATGTCATACGGCATCACCGTTGTGCCCTGCGAGATGTGGTAGTACCCCTCCCGAACGTCTTTCGACCACCCCTGATCGAGAAAAATGACATGGTCAGTTGAAGCCTGCGCCGCGGCGGCGGCTCGCACAGGTATCATGTGCTTCAATGCGTACGCGCCGGAGAGAGACACGGTCAATGCGGCGATGCTCCAAGCGATAATCTTGTTTCGTTGCATGAGACCTCCTGGTAAAGACGACCTGGAATTACTGGCCCTGAATTTCCGACGCCAATGCTGTACCCTCCCGTTTCCGGGTACATGGCCCAACATCGACTCATCCCACACGAGCAACTGAGCCCTGCCTGAGACAGAACAGGGAAGAAACCGCGAGTCCCAAATGAAGTACTACTGTCGGCCACAGGGCTATGCCCGTCAAACCCGCAGCCAGCCGGGCTGAAAGGAGAAGGGCAACGAATACAGCATCATAGAGGAGCATCGCCATAATCAGCGCCCTCGCAGCCGAGGTGTCGCTAGCATCGCGTGCCAGCCAGCATGCGAATCCCATCGCGAATATTGCTCCACCAAACATGCGAAAGGCATAGGTTCCGGCTGTATCCAACGGCGCTCCAAGCAGAATGAGAAACAGACTGCTCGGAAATAACGCAAATGCCAGGCCGGCCAGCATCTCGACAACGGCTTTCGCAAATAGGAGAGTCTTCATAGAACTCCTGATAAGCCTACGACTTTCATTTGCGCCTTTTCCTTCCTTGACCTGCGATCTCACTATAAGCGTCGGTCGTTGCCAACTGTCACATGCGACAGGGATACGCGACGAAGTAAATCTGTCCGATCAGTTTCGCGTTTCATTTCTTCCCCGGCTGCTCCGCTTGCTGGCATTGTTCACACCACTCAGGACGCCTGGTGAGAGATCGACAATCTGGGTGAAATTGCGCGTTGCCAGAGGTAATGCCTGGATCGAGCGATTGTCGACGACACGTCCAAGCGTGGCCGAATCGCTCTGAAGTTGGGAGACGTCGGCCTGAACCTAGTCTCCCTGTCGTAAGTGACAGTTGTGCCTCTGATATCTCTGCCCTACCCTCATTTCTGTTAAGGCTTTAAAGACCGACTCACCAAGCAGAAATAAACTAAAAACCCCGAATGCGCTAAGCACCTACGCCTGTGGGCCCTGGCATTGTGCGGGGATAAATAGAAAGTCTTACTTAGGAAGGTCTGGATGGGCGTTCTTGATGTAGTTTCGCTCGCAATCCTTGCGATCCTACTCGTAGGCGCATTGTTTCTGATCCTGATCGTCGCCGCGATCCCAGGCGTGCTGGCAAGGAAACGCCATAGTCCCTGGGCAGAGGCTATTAACGTGGCTGGATGGATCGGTGTCCTTTTGCCGCCGATATGGATGCTAGCGTTAATTGCTGCGTTTGTGCGTCCCCAGGTCGGCGAAGGGTCGCAAATCGCAATCAGCCAGGATGAGACTACCGAACTCGCTGCGACGATCGCGAAAATCTCGGAACGTGTCACCGTTCTGCAGAAGAGCATTCACTATCTCAGTGCGGGCGCTGGAGGTGTACGTCCATGATCGTCGGCGTCCTCATCATTGCCTGGGTGGTAGTGCTCAGAATCATGTACCAGAAAAAGGTAATGGAGGACCGCCAGAAAGCCGGTCTCGTCACTCCGGGCCCTGCAAGTTTTGACATGCTCAAGAGACAGCTGGCAGAGGTCTCCGACCAGCTGGCTAGAGCTGAGGACGATTACCAGCAGCTAGCCCGGCGCACGGGAGGCCAACACTCATGATTGCAATCCTCGGAATAGCCTATTGCCTTGGTGCCTACCTGGTCTTCGTCAAGTTCCGCCTGATCAAGTTCAACCTCTTCTGGCAGGTGATTGTCGGAATTGTTGGCTTCTTCGGACTTCTAACGATTTTGTACGGGATGAATTACACACAGCCCTTTTCGATCGGCGGCACTGTTTCCGGGCTTACTACGCAAATTGAGGCGCGAGTACCAGGAAAGATTATCGAGGTGGAAGTCAGGGATAACTCATCGGTAAAGAAGGGCGACGTCCTCTTCAGGATGGATCCTCAACCCTACCTGGACGAGCTGCATCATTCACAAGCTGAATATGGCTCGGCACAGATCAGGACCTCTACCGCAATTCTTCAGGCCACTCAGACGTTGAACGCGGCCAATGCGCAAGTACAAGGCATCAAGGCGGAAATCCTGGCGACTCAGGCCTCTATCAGAGCAGAAGAGTCCGACCTTGATTTAAAGAAGACACGGCTCAAGGAATACTTGGAGCTGAAGAGCAAGAACGCAGGTAGTGAATTTGAGGTGGAGAAATACGAAACAGATGTCCAGTCCGCTACGGATCAGATCGCGGCCCGGAACCAGCAGTTGGCTGCCCAGCAACAGCAACTGCTTGCGGCGGAGGCCCAGCAGGTTCAAGCACAAACCGCGCTGCGGGAGGCCATTCAGATACAGCCAGAGCTTCTGGCGCAAGATGCAGCTAAAGTGGCACATGACCAATGGAGTTTCGACCAGACAACAGCGATCGCTCCAGATGATGGTTACGTGACACAGGTTACCGTTCAGCCGGGCACAATGGCATCTATCGGACCGGTCATGGTCATGGTGAACGAGAGAAATACCGCGCTTCTCAAAGTTACCGTGATGCAGAACTATGTCAACGTCATCAAGCCCGGCGAAGAAGCTGAGGTCGCTGTTCCAGCATTGCCCGGAAAAATCCTCCACGCCAAAGTGGTGAGCATCGAAAGAGCCACCGGTAGTGGTGCCCTCTATCCCGAGGGCAGGCTTAAAAGTTCCTATGAGCCGACCCCACCGGACCGCATGTTCGCCATCCTACACCTCAACGAAGACATCAAAGGTGTGGTCCTTCCAGTTGGTTCGAGTGGATGGATCGCAGTTCGGGGGGAAGATTGGAAGGATGTCTTCATCATTCGACAAGTCATGATGCGTTGGTACACATGGTCTAACTACGTCTTTACCGGCTATTGAGCCAGTCAGCCAGGTGGAATGGCATGAAGAGAAACACCGAGGTCACAGTTCGCAAGGCATTGCTCGCGTTGAGCCTCGCGATTCCTTTGCTGTTTTTGAGTGCCTGCGCGGTCAAAAAGCCTCCGTCCACATCGCAAGCGATTAGATCTGCTCTTCCTCCCTCGACGACGATCCCGAAAAACTGGACCAGCCCCGCCACGGACTCTGCTCCCCTTGAGACTGGATGGCTCAAGGCCTTTAACGATCCACAGCTGGAAGCGATCGTGGCCGAGGCCCTGAAGAACAACCTCGACCTTGAGGCAGCATCGACCAGAATTGTGGTGGCCGCGAACATCGTCACCGAGGTTCGCGCACAGATGTTGCCCATCATTGGAATTGCGGGCGCCGCGGCCACCGCCGGCATGTACGACGAGGATGGAGGCTTCTTAGGGAAACACCGCAACCCGATCAAGAACTCGTCCAGCATCCTGGGCGCTGCCTCCTGGGAACTCGATATATGGGGAAAGATTCGCTCGCAAACAGCGGCATCGAGGGAGGGGCTTGCCGCAACGCAGGATGACTATCAATACGCGCGCATGTCGTTGGCAGCGACCACAGCGAAGGTCTGGTACCTGGCCACGTATGTTCAGATTCTTCAAAATTACGCTCAGCAGAACATCAAAACCAGTCAACAACAACTGGACGTCGCGATTGCGCAATTCAAAGTCGGGAAAGCCGAACAACAGCAAGTGGATCTCGCGGATGCCCAGCTGGCGCAGAATCAGGCCCAACTGGCGCAATTCACGAACTCTTATCTGCAGATCGTCCGAGGACTGGAGGTGCTTCTTGGACGCTATCCCTCAGCCGAACTCAGGACTGCCGCCGCCTTGGCTACGCTGCCGCCGCCTGTACCCGCCGGTCTTCCATCACAGTTACTCGAACGGAGGCCCGATGTAGTGGCCGCGGAGCACTCCTTCAATGCAGCTTTTCACTTAGTTCAAGCAGCCAAGGCCGCGAGACTGCCAACCATCAGTCTGACGGGCGCAGGCGGATATGCGACAAATGCCCTCATACAGGATCTCCGCTACCAGCCATGGACGTGGACTCTTGCTGGACAGATGTTGGCTCCGCTTTACACGGGAGGCTATTTGCAAGCCCAGGCCCAGATCGCCAATGAGAACCAGAAAGCCGCCCTGGCGCTATACGGCCAGACCGCTCTTCAGGCATTCGATGACGTCGAGGTCACTCTGACCAACGAGCGCTATCTGAAAGATGAGGAGAAAGATGCAAGTGACGCTTTGAAGAACATCGAAGACGCATTGTTTCTCGCTAAGATCAAGTACACCGTGGGCCAGACGGATCTGTCTCCGGTGCTGCAGCTGGAAGATGTCGTGACGGCGACCCAGATGGCAAACACCTACGTGCAGCAGGAACTCATCGCCAACCGCATCAACCTCTATCTCGCTTTGGGCGGAGCATTCTAACTGCTGAACAGAGGGCTATGTCATTCGTCAAGGATCTTCTCGAGAATGCCCGCTAAGTTCACCACCGCGTATACGGTGGTGAAGCATCCTCTATCTAGCGACCGGAGCGCTGTCCATCACATGGCCGAGAGTGGTCCAAACGCTTTTTATGGATGCAGTTTTTTCGTGAACTGAACGAATGCGACACGCGAAGGTACTGGCCCGAGCTATTCTAAGGTCCCCCCTGCCCTGGAAAATCTGTTCAGCACTGTCACTTGTGCCAGTAGAAAGGCACGGCTCTGCGCGGTAATTTCATAGCGTCTCGCGACATTGTATGTACTTGCGATTGAATTCAAGAGCCAGAGTTATGGTTGTGTTGCACATTATCCGAGCAGCGATTGCTCTTTTGCTAACTCTTCCGAGCGGACGCACGTGGAGGACGACATGGAGTCGATATTCACCGAACTGAAGAAGATTCTCGCGTATTTGCTGAGCTTTCTTCTGATCGTGGTAACCATCCCCGAGAGTAGTGCCTGGTCACAGAGCGCACAGCCGCAAATCCCGTCAAACGAAAGTTCCTCACCCGACAACACGTCATCTTCGTACACCGGGCAGGGCGCGCCGCTAACCACGGAAGAGCTAAATTCCGTTGTTTCACCCATCGCTCTTTACCCTGATGCGCTCGTGGCACAGATTCTGGGTGCGGCCACCTTCCCGGACCAGATCGCGGTAGCCAACTACTGGTTACAGCAGAACAAGACTCTGACAGGCAGCGCGTTAATGCAGGCCGTCGATAAACAGTCCTGGGATCCGAGCGTAAAAGCACTCACACAGTTTCCGACCGTGTTAAACAATATGGCACAGAATCTCTCGTGGACGTCGCAATTGGGAGAGGCATACCACAATCAGCAGTCTGAGGTAATGTCGGCTGTTCAAGCTTTGCGTAAGCAGGCCAAGGCTGCCGGCAATCTAAAAACCACTCCCCAACAAACCGTGAAAACCGAAACACAGAATGGACAGGACGTCATCGTCATCCAGCCAGCAAATCCGCAGGTGGTATATGTTCCGAGCTACAACCCGTCTGTCATTTACGGAGCACCCTACGTTGCTCCGGGGTACAGCACAGGTGATCTGGTGGCGACGGGGCTGCTTTCCTTCGGAGCCGGAATTGCGGTTGGAGCCATGATGGACGGCGGTTGTTGCGGCTGGGGATACAGCGCTTGGCATTGCAATTGGTACGGTGGCGGCGTGTATTACCACGGCGGAGCTTATTACGGGAACGCTGCCTGGCATGGCGGCTACTACGGCGGTTACAACAATTACGGCAACCACTCGAACTATAACAACGGATATCAGCACTATGGGAACAACTACAACCACAACACTAACTACAGCCACAACACCAATGTGAGCGGCAACACGGTCAACGTCAACCATGGCGATACCGGCGCCTCGGATTCGTGGAACAAGTCGGGATGGTCAAATTCCGACGCCGCTCGCGGTTGGGGGTCGCAAGGCAGCACTCGTTCGAGTGCCTTCAGCGGTTATGGCGACCACTCCGGGTCCAGCTTCGGAGGAGGTGGCTGGGGGGATCGGACGTCCAGTTCGAGAGGTTGGGCCAGCCGCGGTGGCGGCGGGGGTTGGGGTGGTGGCCACTTCGGCGGCGGCGGCGGTTTTCGGGGCGGTGGTGGTTTCCGGAGATAGTCTCTGCGGGCTTCAAAGTTGCTGATTCATTGTCTGCAATTGAGTACTGAAAAGGGAATCAAGGCTGGAAAGACGGAGGACTGCAATGTCGCTGACTCAAAATATGACTTTCAGGTCGAAGATCCTTGCTGCGCTCTTGTCCGCTACGGTCCTGGTAGTGTCATGCAGCAAACATGAAAAAAACCAGGCGACGCAAAATACATTTGCGTCTCCGGACGACGCCGGCAAAGCGCTGGTCACGGCGGCAAAATCAGACAAAGGTGATGCGGTTTTGGCCGTCCTGGGTCCAGGATCGAAAGATGTGGTTAGCTCGGGAGATGCGGCGAAGGACAAAGACGACCTCGCGGGGTTTGTGTCCGACTACGACGTCATGCATCGGTGGCGCAAACTGGAGAACGGAAGCCAGCTGCTAATCACGGGCACCGACAACAAGGCATTCCCCCTCCCGCTAAAAAAGAACGATGCCGGCCAATGGTATTTCGACGTAGAAGCGGGAAAGGAAGAGATCTTGGCGCGCCGGATTGGCAGAGACGAGACTGCGGCGATTGATATCTGTGGGGCGATCGCCGGCGCTCAGCAGCAATACTCATCACAACATCATGATGGTGGGAATCAGTACGCGCAGAAATTCATCAGCGACGAAGGTAAGCAGAATGGTTTGTACTGGCCGGAGGTTAATGGTCAACCCAGAAGTCCGCTGGGACCTCTCGTCGCTTATGCTACAGCTGAAGGATATAAGGTTCAGCAAGACCAGCATCATCCCTTTTATGGCTACTACTTTGTCATGCTAGACAAGCAGGGAGCGGATGCGAAAGGTGGGGCGAAAAGCTACATCGTTAACGGCAAAATGACTGGCGGATTCGCAGCCGTTGCCTATCCTGCGCAGTATCGCGATTCCGGAATCATGACTTTCATCATCAATCAAAACGGCACGTTGCTTCAGAAGGATCTCGGAAAGTCGACGGATGAGATCGCTTCGGCGATGACGGAATTCAACCCTGATAAGACTTGGAAGATTGTTGAGCAGTGAGGGCGCATTGCGCAGTTGCGCCAGTGAGTACAGAAGTTCTCAGAAAGTGCCAAGCGCATCGAGATCTAACAAGATCTCTGGTGAAAACGTCTCGAGCAGGAAGAATTCTTAAGAACCTTAGTTGTCCGAGCATGGGGAAAATCTTTAAGAGGAACCGCTGATCGCGCATCACAGCGCGAACGAAGGCTTACAAGACACATGAAAACCCCCTACGAGGCTCGTTAAGGAGCCCCGGTCAGCCGTGTCACCGCAAACAGGAGGCATGAAATGTCCAAAGAAAGAGCAACGATCGGAACCGACGGACTGGCCCTTCCAATTCTGCCTCCAGAGCGCGACGCGAGGGTTTGGGCCCGGCTGGTGCGCGTGATGTTTTACCTTCCCGGCTTTATGGCCCTACTGCTTATCAAGGCGGGCGAGCCGGTGAGTTTTGGCATCACCGTGGAACTGCTGATGCTCTCCAGTGCTGCCGCCATCGTCGGCGGTTTGTATATTGGCTCGGAGTCATCCGGTGCAGGCGCTGACCCTTCGTCCAAGGTCGGAACGTGGAGCGGGTCGCTGGTGCTCGAACTGCTCGCGGTGGTGCCTTTCCTGTGTGCGGTGCCAACGCTGTTCCATGAACTGGCGCACAGCAGGCTGCTGCACGACCTTGTGCCGGGTGCTGTTGATATCCCTCTCGGTGCTTCCGCACTGCTGCCGATGGTAGCCATCCTGCCATTCCTGCTTTATGAGCTTGCCGGTTTCGGAACTGTGAGCTTCATCGTCCCAAAGCCCTTGAATTGGATCATCAACGCCGGCATTCTGTTCTTAATCACATCTAGCTACATCGCCAACCGCTTGAGAAAGTATGAATGGGAAAGGAGATCCGCCGGGCTTCTGGTTGTCGCGATGGTGATTATCGTGTTCTACGGCGTTCTCAAGCTGAAGCGGATGCAGGCGATCTATGATGCGCATTGCCCGCCGAAGCCTGCGAAGTGACGAGGCAGATGAGCTGAGATGAGATGAGCTTTAGCTACTTCTCTCCAAGAGCCGACCTAGGCATGTGATGGTTCTTCCTCTGTCGTGCTTCGCATCCGAAACCTGTTGCACAATGTCGTTCTGCTCTACGGTGTGTTGGTGCTAGGCACCTCTTCTAACCCGGCTGATTCCGGATTCTGGGACATTTTGTTCCCGTTACTCGCAAATTTAGCTTCGCTGATCTCCACTATCACGCTGCAACCCGCCACCGGTGAGTTGATTGCGGACACCCAACGGCAGAACCGTCGGATCGCTCCCTTGATATCCTCCATCTAATTCCTCGCACAGCAGCCTTGCAACCAGCCGAAATGCTAGTTTTGGGAGTTAGGTGTGCTGGCATCGGCTATATCGAATCAGCCGGAATGGAAGCTGATCGTGGCCCATCCGACCCATCAGCTATTGGACCAAGGCTTGCAACAGGAAGAATTCTTGGCGTGCCGGATCATCTAGTCATTGGGGAAAAATCTTCTGCGGACGAACCTCTGATTGCGCATGACCGCGCTCAGCGCAGACAAAAGGTCGGATGCGGCATCGGCTTTAATTACGAAGCCCGACGCGCCAATTCTCAAGGCCTCATCCACCAGGTCCGGATCGTTGTGCGAAGTTACGAAGATGATCCTGGAGTGCGGTGAAACTTTGCGAATTTGGCGAGCGGCTTCCAGGCCATTGAGATTCGGAAGGCCAATATCCAGCAAAACCACGTCAGGCTGCAATGCTGCGCTCTTCTCAACTGCCTGTAAGCCATCGGAGCCTTCACAGATGACTTCCATATCTTTGTATTCTTGAAGCATTGAGCAAATCGCGCGCCGCCACGGCCCAGAATCATCCACGATAAAAATACGAACTGACGCCAACTTCCTGATGGCCTCCTTTAGGGTAGAAGTTCACCTAGGGCCATCATTGGCCGTGCTGAACTGATCCCTCTAAGGATGACACGCAGTGTGGATTCCATCGTTGCTCAAGAGCAATGATGGTAGGCAACGAATTGCAAACATAGACAACAAGAGAAGCCGAGATCAGGCTTCGCTGAACACCAGGGCCTCGGGCGAGCGAAGCACGATCTTGCCCCGGCTTTTGGTCAGAATGCCTTGGCGCTGCCACTCGTTCAAAAGGCGGCTTGCAGTGAATATCGTGATGTTCGCTTCGTTGGCCAACTCCTCATTCCTGACATCGAGTGCAACGCCGTCCTCAACCCTTTGTCCCATCCCGTTGGCCAGACTACCGAGCACCTGGGCGAGCCGTTGTCGCGCGTTCTGGCAAGTCGCGGAGATGTGGAGAGCCCGATACACGACAAAATAGTCATAGGCTATTAACAGCGCGTTCTCGATCAATCGGGGATATTGAGCACTAAAGGACCGGATTGTGGCTCGGTCCCACACAAGGGCGGTGCTATTATTCACAGCTTCCGTGCTTACAAGATACGCAGCAGGCTTCGACAAGAATGCTGCTGCGCCGCACACTTCGCCGGGCGGAAACCAGAAAATAGAGACTTTCTCACCCTGGGGCGTAATGCAGAAACTACGGGCGCGCCCGTTGACCATCAGGAATAACTGGTCAGCAGGATATCCTTCGCGCGCCATCACGGAACGCGCCGAGAATCGACGATGGCTCGCCGCCGCCACGATCGAGGTGACTGCGGAGGGAGTGAGGCCGTCCAGGAATCTCGGCCTGAGTTTTCTCAGAAGGGCCACTGCCTCGGCTTTGGTTGTTTCGGAACTAGCCATGGATTATCGCCCTTCAACTCTGCGATCCAATCCTGTCAACCGCATTAGTGTTCGGCAACTGCTTTTGGCTAAGCGTGGGCGGCAGGTTAGAGCTTTGGTCTCAAAGTGTACGTCATGTATTGAGCCGTTTGTCAGCACGAGGTTATTGCGCATCACCGATGGCCTACCAATTCCGGGCCCGCTGCCTGTATCCTAAAGATTCTAGGTTCCAGATGAGTAGAGACCGTTGGATGGACAGGAAGATGAGGTTTGTTCTGGCAGCCTTGTTCTTCCTCCTTCACGCTTCCGCTTCTTTTGCCCAAGGCGTTATACAACAAAACCAAGCGCAGTCCGCCCTCCGGGCAAGAGTCATCGTTTTTGTACATGGCCTTCACGGGAGCCGCGAGTCATGGCGGGCCTCAAACGGCGCCTATTGGCCAGATTTGATTCAGACGGACCCGCGCTTTGCCTATTCCGACGTTGAAGTTGCGGAGTATCCCACGCCTGCGTCGAATGGCAGGATGTCCAGCGTGCAGCCGGCCGACATCCTCTGGGCTCACCTTAAGCACGATCACGTCTGGGAGCATCGCGAGGTGGTTTTCATCGCGCATAGCCTCGGTGGCATCCTCGTTGAAGAAATGCTGTTGAGACATCCCGCGGAGGCGGGCGCGTCAAGTTCATCGTGTCGTATGGGACCCCGCACGAGGGCTCGCCGATCGCCCGGATAGCTTCCATCTACGACAAAGACCCGCTTCTCAGTGATCTCAGCGATGCCAGTAGTAATGCCTTCCTAACGCAGTTGGAAAGCAACTGGCGAGGACACGATTCCGCAAATGGCATTCATCGGTTCTGTGCCTTTGAATCCGAAGACACGACTCCGGAAAACGGATTTGGACGCTATCTGAAGACCCATGCACGCGTGGTCGGCTACTTCAGTGCGACCTATGGATGCGATGTGACCACGCCGCCACAAGAGATCCATGCAGATCACCTGCACATGGTTCGGCCGCTTGACCGGATATCGAGCACCTATGATTTTTTCTACCGCGTGTACCGCGACAACCCGATCCTCGAAGAACAGGTTGTCACCCGAGACGACGTAATCGCGGGTCTGGAAGCAGGTTGCGACCGAAGCAACGCGAATCCCGACTTGCACGTTCCGATAGCTCTCGATAGCGCAATGCATGAAAAAGTGATTGCGGCGGCCGCCTCGTTGATCAATACGGCCGACCTGCGGGATGTGAATCCCGACCCACCGACCATCACCAAGATCGACCCGGACGGAGTGGCGCATGTCCATTACGGATTCAGCGGGCCGGGCAAGAAACTCTTCGTTTGCCTCGGCACCGCTCGCGCGTCCTTGAAGGTTCAATTTTCAATCGACCGGCAAGTACCGGTGCGCGAATCGAAGAATTGACCCCGGGATGGAGCCAAATCACGGCCAACTTCCGAATCGCAGACATCACACTCCAGTGGCCACTTTGCGCTTTACTCAACGACCTTCGATTCATGAGTCGTTAAATTACTGTAACTAAAAGACATCATGCGGAGCGGCTGGCAACGTAATAGAGCGACTTGGAACACTTGGTCGTTCTTACCGTAGGGTTAAAGTGGGGCTAGATCCGTCAGCTTTTCGTCTTGGGGCGTGGAACATGGCAGTGATAATATAGGGAATAAAAAGCGAATACGTAATCCCGATTTCTCATCCGTTTCATTGTAGAAATCGACGCGATGACTGAATTAAATCTCGAGATTCCGAGTGGCCTGACCCTGCGAACCGAATTGAGTCTCCGTGCTCTGAGGTTCGCTAAAACTCATGGCCTCGTCTATGAGCGAACCGATGGCACGGTTCCCGGAGTGCTCTTTGCGCAGGATGACAACGGTTGTCATGGGAACTTTCACCCACTTTCCTATCAGATGATTTCCAGTCATGCGCAATGGAAGCTACGACTAGGCAAAGCCCACACCGCATTCAAGAGATCCAGAGCGCGTGCGAACTGGCATTGGAGGGAATTGGATTGTGCCCATAGCTCCGACGCGTTACTCATGAATATCTTCTGCCATCCTGGTGTGGTGACGTCCGCGGTCGTCAGGGCGATGCTCGGAGTTGAATCAAAGACGGTGCCGGAGTTCGGATTCAAACCACGAATTCCTTTGCACAAAGGCAAGCGCGACAACACAGAGATCGATATGAAGCTCGATCAATCGTTGGTTGAAGCGAAGCTCACTGAATCGGACTTTCAATCGGCAGGATTTGAGCTTATCTCCAGATATCGAGATGTGGGGAGTGTGTTTGACCTGTCTGAGATTCCGTGCAGGAATGGAAGGCATTGCAGTTATCAACTCATAAGAGGGACTCTGGCGGCATATGCGACCGGCTTCTCGTACTGCATATTTTGCGATGTTCGCCGTCCTGATCTGATCGAAGCATGGTATAGAGTGATGCGGGCGGTTCGGCTCGTCGAGCTTCGCTGTCGCCTCAAGCTGCTTACCTGGCAAGAACTCGCCGCAGTTCTACCCGATGATCTTCAGCAGTTCTTGGCTGCCAAGTACGGCGTTGTTCCCGCATGACTTCGAACAGGTACGGGCCGGTCACGAAACCGAAATCGAGTGCTCAATTGCATAGTGGTGGGAATTCGTAGTCCCTGGCCAACATGGTCGACAATCTCGGGGAACATCTGGCTGCCGTTCATTAGCAATGCACTGGGGCATTCAGAAGGGCTCGAGCGGAGCGCCGACAGCCACGCTCCCAGCCATCTTTTCACGCAGTCCAGCTTTAACCAGGGAGTGCTGGAAGAGTAAAAGCTGGGATCTGAGGGAATGTCGACAAGAACGAAGCCGCGGACGCTGACGCCCCGTGTATCACTTTCGTATCACAGGTGGCATTTTTTAGTGTCCGGCGTGGATACGCTAAGGTCTTTGTTTTGAATGGTGAGCTCGCTGGGGCTCGAACCCAGGACCCACGCCTTAAAAGGGCGATGCTCTACCAACTGAGCTACGAGCTCTCACCCTTTCCAACTTATCATAAGATGCAGCCGGCGGCGCGCCCTTGAAATCAGACACGGCGGCCGAGTGAGCGATTCATTTGCATTGAACAGGCTGCCCTTTGCCACTGATCGCCATTGGCATCCGCCTTCCGTTCGTTCCGTTCGTTGCACAATGCGTGTCCAAGTTCATGGGTAAGGGCCAGGTTCAGCAGGTCGTCCATGCTGAGAGACCATTGCCTTGATCAGCTGCACCCGCCTTGTTGTGACAGGGCTAACCAGCGCTTCCTCGAAGAAGATCTCCCGCCGGTCGAGAACCGTAAAGGCCCGACTGTCGGGGTCCATCCGGTGCTGACGCTGGAGCGCCTTCCAGTCATCCAACTTGACCAGAACCCAGGTCCAGTCGCCGAGGCGGCCAGCCCGTATCTGTCGAGTAAGGGTCTGAGAGCGCTCACCTGCTCATGGCATTGCTGGATCGAATATCCTGTGTTGCAGACGAAATGTCGCGAAAGCGCTGGCGCGGCTACTTCTTTTAGGTTGGTCCGGGCAACGGCTTGAGACGCTGAACACTGGACGGCACAGGTCAGAACTAAGGCTGCAAGGCTGAGTCTGAAGCTGGACTGCATTGGGGCACCTCCATGTGATTGCCATAATTTGACGGTACTTCCGAGCAAACTCACGTATAGTGGTTCACGTCGTGGATTAGAATTCATCTGGCCGCTCTCATGGCGACAAAAGGATGAGGTTTATGTCGAGAAAACTCACACTCAGCAGCATACGATTGGCTGTTCTCTTCCTCGTGGCGTCCGCCATGCTAACGCCATTAGGCCGCGCGCAAGCACCTGTTTTCGTAATTACGCCGGTGTCAAGCACGGTTGTGTTCAATGTGAAGTCCTCGGTCTCTATAACCGGCAAATTTGACAAGTGGGACTCCACTCTCGTGTTTACATCCACGGATATCAACACTGGGGTATTGGATATTAAGATCCAAGCGGCCAGCGTGAATACCGGAAGCAGCATGAAGGACAACAAGCTGAAGAGCAAAGACTTCTTCGACGTCGCGAATAATCCGTTGATCACGTTCCATTCGACGAAAATTGTTCAGACCGGTCCAGCGGTGGCAGGTAAACCGCTTAACTTTGAAGTCGATGGCGACTTTACGATACGCGGAGTGACAAAGCCGGAGAAGCTGTCGTTGGTCGTTTTCGGCTATGGGACGGGCACCGGAGAGATCAAGGGCACTATGGCCTTTGACCGCAAGGACTACGGGATCAATGGCAGCATTCCCTTCATCAAGATCGCCGACCGTGTCGAAGTGACGGTCAACCTCAAGGCAAAGCGCACCAGCGGGCCTCCGGTGAAACTTAGCCAATAATCAGCCTGGCAATTTCCGGCTGGGGCAGTCCGTGTGGACGAGCGCGGTCAACTGCCGTAGCGCAGCAGCAGTTCATCTCCTTCGTCGTATCCTGTCGGGATCTCGATTCCCCTAACAGACGCGTGCGCTTGCAGTAAAGGCTCGATCCATTCGGGCGCGCGCCGCCGCTTCCAGTACGAATCCACACAGGCTTTTATGGCGAGTTGCAGAGGTGTCCTGCCGTTGTCGTCAAGTGCGTTGACTTCCGCACCGTGAGCGATCAGATCCTTCACAGCCGACGGCCACCCGCGCCATGCCGCGACATGCAAGGCTGTGCTGTTCTTCGCGATGTCGAAGTACGGATCGCCTTCAACATAGGTCGCATTCACATCCACACCCAGTTCGAGAAGGCAGTGTATGCCCTCGACGTTTGCATTCCCGGCAAACTCCGCCAGCAATGTTCCTCCCTCAGACAGCAGTTTCTGAAAAAAGCCCAACTCACGCGAGGCCAGGTTCTGCGCCCCGTCGTGATCGCCCAACGCGCAAGCACCGATCAGCGCATCCACCCCCTGAAGATTCAGAGCAAAGCCATGCTGCTCAAACAGCCTCAGCACATCTCCGCGACCTCTACGCGCTGCCATCATGATGGCTGTTCTGCCGTCCTGGTTACTGGACACTTTAGGATTGCCACCGAAATCCATGAGCGACTCGATCATCACAAGGCCGTTATCGCGCCGGATTGAGTGTTGCAGCGCGCTGTATCCCCAGATCGGCATTGCATTGGGACTGGCTCCGTGTTCAAGAACCATCCGCATGCCAACCTCATCGTGCCAGTCGGCTTTGCGCACGAGCATGGTTACCAGCGATGCGGGAGTCAGGCTTCCGCTCTCGAGCACAATCTGCATCACCCTGTTGTCGTGGCCTTCGGGCACGTGATACGGAGTCTCCTCATCATTCGGATCTGCGCCACGCTCTAGCAGCAGCCGGGTCAGTTCGGCATGCCGTGCGATTCCCGCCGCGCCATAAATTGCGCTTTCGAATGTCGGTCGCGGTGTCGGATGATCGATCATTTCGGTCCATCCCGTCTTCGCGCTCGCTCCGGCATCGAGCAGCGCCCGCGCCGTTCTCACAAACGCCTTTGAACGGCTTTCATCGATGCGCAGGTAGCGCGAGAAGCAGAGATACGTAAGCGCATCCCATCCGTGCGGACCTCCTGTTGCTGTCGCGCTCTTCGGGTCCCGCTGCAGGAGGCCACGCACCGTCGTTTCATCCGCGAGAATTGCCGCCGTGTATATGTTGCTCGTTGCTACGTGTGGATAGCGCTCAAGGATCATCCCTGCATGATCCAGCGTTCCCGAGGCGTGCCAGGTGTGCCGCGGTGTGCACGCAACTTCGATGAACGCCGCCACGGGATCGCTCATCGAGTCGACCGACTCGATGATACGGATCATTTCAATGTGCTTCGCGAATTTCGGCCAACTCTCAAAACCATGCTCCCGCGCAATCACCAGTTGCGCGTCGGTGAGATTCACGGCTGTCGCTGCTGCATTCGGTTCGGACAGTTTATGAAAGCGCGGATGGTTTCGGCGCATGCGTGCGATCGCATCCGTTGCATGCAGTTCACACTGCCGCGCGAGCTCTTTGGCTTGTTTTTTGTATTGTTCGAGATTGGGACGGGCGGGTAATTCTCGTTCAAGCATACGAAGCTCCTTTCGTTGCGTGCCTGGAAGTCCGCATAAGTCAGGCTGAAAGAAGATTCGTTGAGGTTGTCGAAATGAAGGTGGGCACGGCCCTTTCCGCGGACTGGATGCGCCCTTCGCGCTCGAATCCACAGTAGAAAATTTTGGTCATGAAGTCAATTCTGCCGAATGGAGCAAGGAAAACCGGGCGCCGCCGGTTGGGCATCATACAGAATTTACCTGTATACATACGCTATGACATACCTGCGCCGTTTCGTCATGCTCTCTCGCGCCTTTGGAGCAATTCAAGCGTCCATCGCCTTGCTGGTGCTGCTGTCTTGGGTGCATTCATCGCGAGCCTTCGCGGCGAGTCCTGACCTCCAGACTGTGCTGACTGGCTCGCGCCAACGTATTCAGAACTTGGACTACCGCGTGACCGGGCGGCTCACACGGGTGGAAGGCGATGGCAAGCGCACGACCTACAAGTTTACCGGCAAGGCTCATTGGTTTCCTGATGGCCTCCGTTTGCTAACCGTGATCTCGGGGCCGTCTTCAGAGAAGACAAGCATTCTGCTCCACATGAGCGTGAGCGGGCACTTGACCATCGAGGCGATACTTCCCGGCGAGAAGGCCGCCAGCGCGTTGCCATTCGAACGTTGGAACGACCCACTCGTGGGAACAGACTTCTCCTATGAAGACATGGTAGAGAGCCAGTTCTTCTGGAAGAATCAGGAACTCCTGGCGCCGGAGAAATACGGCGCACGGGATTGCTTTGTGCTTAAGAGCACGCCCGGCCCTCAGGATCGGACTCACTATGATTCGGTGACATCGTGCATTGACCGCAACATTTTGTTCCCTGTGCATGTGGTGAAGACGCTTCACGGGACGGGACAGCAAAAGGAATTCATTTACTATGGCCTGCGGCAGATCGATGGCGCCTGGTCTGCGTCACAAGTGGAGGCAAAGCTATCTGGCAAGCCCGGCTCCTCGATGATGGTAATCGAAGGGGGTTCGGGCAAGGCAAAGCTTGGACTCAAGGACTTTGCTCTCGGCCCGTCCGGCGCTCAAGGAAAGAAAGCAAATTAGGGACTGCTAAGGGCCCTAGTCTGCAGTGACCTCAAAAGGCTTGCGGGCAACGAAGAGGCCGCATACAAAACTACCAGAGGAGTAACCCGCGCGCATGGCCTGGAATGCTTTCAGGTTAGTCACAAGATGCCTTCCCATTTTTGCGGCAAGGGCCCAGAAGGATTTGTCGCGGATCATATCCACACCGAGATCCCATGATTTCGCGCACTGACGTGACAAATCCTGCCTGTGGACGATTTGCAGGCCGCTGGCAAGGAGATGGGATTCGTAGTCGTCCATAGTTTCGAGTTCCACATACATTCCGCGCTCGATGGGTTCGATAAATCTGCGTGTTTGCGCAGTGGAAAGGTCTGCTCTCTTGAACCAGTCCGTGAGCGCAAAGGTACCACCTGGTTTCAGAAACCGTGCAGCATTGGCGAAGAAACTCCGATGATCGTGATAGTGGGAGATGGACTCGACGGACCAAAGAAGATCAAACGGCAAGGGGAAATCGAGAGCTTCGGCGTCCATCAGAAGGAAACGCGCGTCCAACTGAGCAGCAACTGCCGCCTTCCTGGCCATTTCCACCTGCACTGGGGAGATAGTGATACCCGTTGCCGACGCCTGGTACTTCCGTGCCAGGTAAAGGCTGCACCCCCCGAAGCCACAACCGATATCGAGCACTGCGGCGCCGGTCTGGACATTCGCTAACTCTGCGAGGTGCTCCATGAGCTGGAGCTGCGCAAGTTCTTTCGATTCGTCGCCGCGAATCCAATAACCATGATGTATATGTTCGCCCCAAAGCGATTGGTAATAAGGGCTGACGAAATCATAATGCTCGACAATTTTTCGCTTGTCGTTGGGCCGCGGCAACGTGGCCGACTGCTTGCGGAATGGCGCGGTGCTCATAGCGATTGTGCTTGAATGACCTCATATTAGAACGTGCAACAGGCCGAGGATACATCAAAAACACTTAGAGCTCTTGGAAATATCGAAGCAGCTCACTGGAATCCTCGGAGGCTGCCTGCATTTGCCCGCCAAAGACAACCCGGATGCGGGCAATGTTGACTTGCTTTCGCAGTGCGACCTAACTAACATGTCCGCGTGGCTGCTTGAATCGGATCGTGGCGCACGGTACTCCAGATGGAAATTCATAACCCCGAGACAGGCGCCGCCTCCCTGGTGATGAATCTAGGGGCCAGACCCAAGCCCCTATCCCTATTTCGGTGGTTAGCAGTCCCCATGGGGTTGGCAAGCATGGCTGCCGCATTGCCCGTAGCCCTGCTTTCCTTCGGATGCTCCGGCGTGGCCATGCTCTTCAGGAGGGTTCGTCCCTTACGCGATACGTATGAATTTCTCTCCCGAGCGTACGACCGGATCCTCGATCGGCTCGGCAAAGAAGTTCTGCTGGACCCCCGAGACACCCCCGCTCTGCGACTGATGGTCTCTCTTACCCTTACCGCCGTGCCAATTTTCGCGATCCAACTCGTTCTAGGGAAACCTCGACTGCTGCTCGTGATCGCTTTCTATCTTTCTCTTTACGGTCTCAGGTTCCAGCGGTTTGTGAGGATGTTCAGCGCCAGCCACCTGGAGGCGCACCGACGCCACGGGTTCTTTTCGGGGAAATACGAGAAAGTCTTCGGGCGCTACCTCGAATTCTTCCTGGGGTATTTATATGGGAATGCTCCGGAACTGGGTCGGACGGCTCATGTGTGTCTTCACCATAGAGAGAACAGCGGACCCGACGACACTCGCAACAACATGGGCTACGATCGAACGAGCCGACTCCATTTCGTCTGGTATCTCTCGGACAACATTTGGACGGTGCTGGGGATTGCTCCCTACGCCTATTTTCGAGCGAGAGGCGATGAAAAGAACCGAACACGCATGCTCTGGGGAATGGCGCGCTACTATGCGTACTTCGCGGCTGTCTTTATTTACGACTGGAGAATTGGAACGCTGTTCGTCCTGGTTCCTCTTCTTTGCATGAATTTCATCAACGCAATCACCGCATGGGTCCAGCACGCATTCTGTGATCCAGAGCGGCCTAAGGATTATTTTGCGAATTCGGTGACGGTTGTGGACGAGGTGAACTTCTTGAACGAAGGATACCACCTCTGCCATCACCACCGTGCCAGCCTTCACTGGACCGAGATGCCCGTCCATTTCGAACGGCTTCGCGACAGGATGAGAGAGTCCGGCTCGCTGGTCTTCCGCGACCTGGATTTTCTGGGACTTTTCCTGGAGTTAACGCTGTTTCGCAGAATGGATGTGCTTGCCGAGAAGCTCGTCCCCTGGGAGCCCATGAATCACGAACAGAAATTGGCTTTGCTGATGAAGAGGACCAGTCTCAGGACTTCTGACTAAATCGAATCGCTCAATGGGCTGTTGCGAGGCCTTGTGCTGGCATCTAAGCATCCACGGTGTTCGCGGTGGGTGTTCCGGCGTTAGGGGATAACCTCCTTTTCAGACGTTGTCGGGGCCCCATATAAGCCAAAAGGCCACCAATTCCAGTCGCCGGCAAGTTGCAATAGAGCCGGCCCAACAACCATCCGCACGACTGTGGCATCAATGAACACCGCCACGGCGAGCGTAAAGCCCAGCATCTGGACGACCAGAAAGCTTCCCACGGTGAATGCAATAAAGACGGCAATCATAATTGAAGCCGCGCTCGTGATGAGCCCGGCCGTGCGCGCCAGGCCCTCGATCACTGCCGATCTCTCGGATAAACCGCGCCGCCGCTCTTCAAGGACTCGGGCGACCAGGAAGACCTCATAGTCCATGCTCAATCCGAAGACGATGGCAAACGAGAGAATCGGCACAATCGGGAATACAGTGCCGGTCGGTCCGTCGAGACCAAACAGCCTGCTACCGTGGCCTTCCTGAAAAACGAGAACTAACGCACCAAATGAGGCGCCAACTGAGAGCAGATTGAGCAGAATTGCTTTGACAGCCGCAACTAAAGAACGTAGTCCGATCAGGAGTGCCAACAAGCTCCCCAATATGACGCCAACGATCACCTTCGGCAAGCGTTCCTTCGCCACAGAATCATAATCTGCATTGAGCGCGGGAATACCGCCAACCCGCAGCACGGCGCCGGGAACGCCGGTTATCGCCGCGACATTGGAGGAACGCACCTCTCGTACCCATCGTATCTGTTCGTTGGGCGAAAGATTGGCGGTTGGCAGCAACTCAATCAAGGTAGCCTGGCCATCGCTGCGCAGAAAACCCTGGCGGATCGCTTCGGGCACTTGGTCGACAGCATCCGCAGTGTCAGACATTCCCGTAAGGGTGGGAAGAGATAACACCTCTTGCGCTCTGGGATCGCTCTGGAAGCGCTTCGTCAAGCGGCTGACGGCAAGCCAGCCAGCCGCTGAGAGCGGCGGAGACTGTGGCGGCAACTCCACGATCACGCGGATGGACTGCACAATACCCGACCGCCCCATGCCCTGGAGGGTGTGCAGCGCTTTCACCGACTCGGCTGTGGCCGGGAGAGAGCCACGGTCAGGAACCCCGGAAGAGATTCTGTGTGCCTGGAATGCAAGGAGCGATAGCGGAATCCCGGCGACAAGCAGAGCTATCCATGGCCGGTGGGTTACGATGCCGCCCCACCGCGCCCACCGCTTACTTGGCGCGCACAGGCTGTCCTGCGTTTTGAATCGTCTGCCTGGAAGAGGCACTCTGGCGGCATTGACGCGATGTCCCAGCAGACCAAGCACCCACGGCAGAATGAATGTACACAGCATGACGCTCAAAACGGTTACCAGCAGGCCAGCTATCCCGATGGAGCGCAATTCGCTGATGGGCACAATGAGCAGCGCCGAAAATCCGATCGCAACTGTTGTGGCCGAGACTATCAGCGTCCCCCCCGCCTGCCGGGCAGCAAGATCGGCAGCACAGCCGGGATCATATCCTTCGGCCAATGCTTCGCGGAACCGGCTCACCATCAGCAATGCATAGTCGACGCCCAAGCCAAGGCCGAGCATCGTGGCCAGATTCTGCACCAGAATCGACAGATGCAGGTGACGCGCGAGTAGCGCAGCCGCACCCATCGCCATCGAGATTGAGAGTACTCCAACTCCCAGCGGCAATACCCCGGCCACAAGACTGCCGAAAGCCAGCAACAGCAGCAGGAGAGTTATCGGCATCGCTCGTTCCTCGGCATGCCGGACGTCGTCTGCACTGACCTTGCGAATATCGAAGTTCAGTGGTGTTTCACCCGTAATCTCCAGTTTGATGTTGGGGTATTGAGACCTCAGATGACCTTCCATCCAGTCTGCTTTTGTCCTCAATTGGGGGACCAACGCCTCGACAGATTCAGCCTGCGGGTCCAACCCCACGATGATCAAGGCTCCGCCGTTGTTCCCGGTAAATAGAGGATCAGGCCAATCTACACTCGAGACGGCACCCGCCACTCCAGGCACACTACGCAATGAACTGGTTAAGAAGCCTAAGGCATCCGCGCCTTTTGCCGAATCCGGATCGGGAATACCGCTGATCACCAGAACGACGCGGTGGGCGTAGGAAGACTGGAAACGCTGCGCCAGTTCCAGGTCAACTTTTTCGGATTCTCCGCCCGTGATATGAACCGCCGTCTCCAGATGACGTTCGACCCTGAAGGAAAAGGGCAGCAGCGCAAGTGCCATGACAAACCCCGACATCGCCAACCAGAATCGGCGGCGAGCGGCACCACGGCCAGTCTTCGAGCTAGGCATTACCATGGAAGATCAGGTTCGTTTCCTGATTTGTCTGAGAGCAACGAACGACGTCGGTGATTGGACACATCCACAAATATAAATATCAGGGTGTCAAACTGGATGAAGTTCCCGCCGAAAGAATTTAGATGCGTTGTTCACTCCACGCAGTTTCACGGCAGGGGTAAAGGCACAGGAGGCACAGAGCGGCTACTATCTGCCGCCTGAGCTCCTCGCCGAAATGATAGGGGGTGGATCTGGCCGTCGCCGTAGTCCTTGCAGACTTTCTCCAGCTGGACAGTGCTCCGGGTCATTGGTGACCCATTTGTGGAAGGATCCTCATTAAATCATAGAGAGTGTACCACCCCTCAAATCCCCCGGAAGAATGTGCGTTGTTTACTGTTCAGCTTGCCTCCCGGGTTTGGCAAGAGACCCAAATGACAAGAATGGGCGATGCGGGCGAGGCTGACGTACTCACTCAGAAGATAAGTATTGCCAGCTTCCCGGCCTGCCACGTAATAATAGGAAAACCCTCCAGGAATTTTCGATTCGGACGAGCTGTGGAACCGTTCCTAAGAAATCCTTCGGAAGGATTTCGTTTATTTGAGGTTCTGTTGTGGTCGTATTTCAGCGTCTGCTTGTCTTGTGCGTTGCCCTTGTTCCGTTCTCTGCTTTTGGATTGGCCGATTGGCAGCAACCCACTCCTGAAGAATTGAAGATGGCCTCCGATCCGGCTGCGCCCAACGCTCCGGCGGTCTATCTTTTCCGCGAAGAAACAGTCGTCGATGACTATCACATGCACAGCATGTACGCGCGAATCAAGATCCTGACCGAGAAAGGCAAGGAGATGTTCAGCGACATCGAGATACCCTACGAGGCCACCAATTTTTCTATTACCGACGTGGCAGGCCGAACGATCCACGCCGACGGCACGGTGGTGCCGCTCACAACTAAGCCGATCGACAAGCTGGTAGTCAAATCCGGGAAATATAAGGTGATGGAAAAGGTCTTCAGCATGCCGGACGTGCAGGTAGGTAGCATCCTCGAATACCGCTGGAAACTGCGTTACGACGACAACCACTTTTCCTCTCCCGCCTGGTATATCGCCCAACCCGTCTTCGTTCACAAAGCCCATTACCACTTCAGTCCGACCAAGTCCTCGGTGACCATCATCCACACAGAGCATGGCCACCAGGATGTGGTGAATTCGCTGGGGTACACCTTTAGTCTGCCGAGCGGAGGGAAGGTGATGGAAGTGAGGGATGGCTACGATCTAAACGTCGAGAATATTCCTGCGTTGCCCGACGAGGATTTCATGCCACCCTTCCGCAGCTTGTCCTACCGGGTGATTTTCTACTACTCCCCATGGCGGACAGCCGACGAATATTGGCGGAATCAAGGCAAATACTGGTCGAAAGATTTCGATCATTTTGCCAATCCCTCGGGCAAAATACACGGCGCTGTGCAGCAGATCGTGTCTCCCGGTGATACCGACCAGCAGAAGGTCGAGAAGATTTATGCCGCAATCATGAAGCTCGAAAACACGAGCTTCACTCGCACACACTCCGCTGAGGAAAACAAGGCCGAAGGCCTCAAGGTGAAGAATGCCGACGATATCTGGGAGCAGAAACGAGGGACCGCGGATGAGATTACCCGACTGTTCATCGCCATGGTCCGCGCATCCGGCCTGAAGGCTTACGGAATGACCGTTGTGGATCGCGATAAGAACGTGCTGCAGACAGGGTATCTCGACTGGGATCAATTGGATGATGAACTGGCGATTGTCCCGATCGGAGGCAAGGAAATCTTTTTTGACCCCGGACAACGGTACTGCGAATTCGGCAAGTTGCACTGGAAACATACCATGGCGAACGGAGTGCGCCAAACAGATAACGGAACACTGATAGCGATCACTCCCCCACTGACCTACAAAGACAACCAGACAGATCGCATCGCGGACCTCGGTCTCGATCCAGATGGCAAGCTGCACGGATTTATCCGCCTGACAATGACCGGAACGGAGGCCCTGAGCTGGCGTCATGCCGCTCTGGAGAGCGACGAAGAGGAAGTAAAAAAGGACTTTGAAGACGATCTGCGGCGACGCATGCCGCCGGGCGTAGAAATAAAAACGAACCATTTCGTTGGGTTGATCGATTACAGCGCTCCCCTGCTTGTGCAGGTAGACGTCAGCGGAACTCTGGGCACGTCGACGGGAAAGCGGGTCTTCCTGCCCGCGGTCTTCTTCGAGGCGAGTGCGAAGCCGCTCTTTGTGCAGGAGAAGCGCGAAAATCCCATAGACCTGCACTATCCATTTACGGTGCACGATCAAGTCACCCTTGCCCTTCCTCCAGGCATGACAGCGGAAAGTGTCCCGAAAGAAAATTCGGTCCCGTTTTCTCCGTTCGCGGACTATATCGCCAAATTCGCGATGCAGGGCAATACGTATGCATATGGCCGGCTCCTGCGCCTGGCCAACCCTTTCTATAAGGTCACGGAGTATTCCGACCTGCGCAGCTTTTATCAGAAGACTAACGCCGACGACCAGGTACAGGTCGTGTTGAAGGCCGGCGCTGCACCAACCACCGCTGCGGTACCTTCCGGGAAATAGCCAATGAGACTCTGTACGATTTCGGTTTTTCTCGTAGTGTCATTCGTCGCCTGCGGACCTGCCGGGGCATCGACGCCGCCCTTTCCGGATTGGGTTACGCAGGTATCGGCGGCGGCGCTCCCGGACCATTCAAAGGATGCCAAGGCAATCGTACTGCTCGAAGACAGGCTCATCATGGTCCAGCCGGATGGTCGCGCTGTCGAGCGTCGCAGGGAGGTGGTCAAGATTCTTCGACCACAAGGCCGGGAGTATGCCAAACCGATGGCCTGGTTTTCAAAGGATGAAAAACTGCTGTCCTTTCACGTCTGGAGCATCGGACCCGATGGGCACCAGTACACGATGAAGGACACCGAGTATCAGGAGATCGGCGCTGAGGGCGGCGGCCTGCTGTATGAGGATGAACGCGCCAAGGTTGCCTCACCCCCGGGTATGGATCCTGGGGGGGTTGTTGCCTGTGAGTTCGAACGGCAGATTCGTCCCTATATGAGCGAAGAGACGTGGGGCTTTCAGAAGACGATACCGCTCGTCCGTTCCGTTTTTGAGATTGATCTGCCGTCGGGTTGGAGTCATCTGGCTGTGTGGTTCAAACATGACTCAATTCAGCCAACAGAAGTAACTCCCGGGCACTATCGCTGGGAGGCGGCGAATATTCCGGAAATCAATCTGACGGATGTTCCGCTGGCTCCCTCGGAGCGTTCTCTTGCCGCGCGTATGGTGGTGCATTACTCGCTGCAGAATCTGCCCCAGGGCGACGCGCTCTGGGCAAAGATCGGGAACTGGTATGAGGATCTTGCCGCGCCCCGTTCCGAAGGTACTTCTGACATCGCTACAAAATCCCGATCGCTTGCGACGCCGGATGCCGATTTCACGCTGCGCATTCAGAAGGTGGCGAGATTTCTGCAGGAGGAAGTTCGCTACGTAGGAATTGAAATTGGCATCGGAGGATTGCAACCGCATGCCGCCACCGATGTCTACCGGAATCGCTATGGCGACTGCAAGGACAAGGCAACGCTGCTCATTGCAATGCTTGATGCGCTCGGCATCCGCGCCACCTGGGTGCTGGTCGATACGCACCGCGGGTTCATCGATCCACGAGTGCCGTCTGTTGACGGCAATCATGCCATTGCAGCGATCGAGATTCCAAAGGGCTATGACGATCCCTCACTGAAGGCCGTCGTTACAGCCCATACAGGCAAGCGTTATCTTATCTTCGATCCGACAAATCCTTACGTGTCGATTGGATTGCTTCCCGAGTACTTGCAAGGCGGCTATGGAATTTTGGTTGCGGGCGGTGACAGCCAGGTGATCGAGTTACCTATCCTGAAACCTGACAGTGATACTACGACACGCGCCGCCAAATTCGAGCTTGACGCCGATGGAACACTGAAGGGGTCAGTGACAGTTACACATAGCGGCGCCTCTGCATGGGGTTTGCGCGAATTTTATGCCATGAGCAGCGACAAGGAGCAACGCGAAAACCTCGAACAGTCTCTTCGTCGCGATTTTTCGTCGTTCACACTGGGTTCGCAGAGTGTCCAGCACGTTCGCGATCTCAATCAGCAGCTTTCTCTGAAGTATGAGGTGACGGCAAACTCTTATGCGAAAGCGGCCGGCTCCTTACTGCTATTGCGCCCCCGCGTTGTTGGCTCCGATACTGAGGAACTCAACGATAGGCCGCGCAAATATCCGATTCAGTTCGAGGCACTGGGCGACTGGAAGGATGACTTCGATGTGCGTATTCCTGCCGGCTATGCGATCGACGAGGTGCCTGACCCAGTGAATGTGGATGTGGGTTTCGCGAGCTATCGCAGCGAAGTGAAGATAGATGGCAGTACGCTGCACTATTCGCGCGAGTACGTCTTAAAGAAGCTCGCTCTCGATCCGGATCAGTACTCTGCCTTAAAGAAGTTCGAAGCGGAGGTTAACACGGATGAGAACCGTAGCGCCGTTCTAAAGAAACAGTAACTGTTACATTTTTCTTCCAGCTTCACTTTTTTTCTCGACTCATGGGAACTACCTGAACCGTGGTTTCGCGCATCTCCGCGAGGAACCGGTTGATGATGGAGCCCCGCAGCAGAATGTCGAAGCGGGAACGAGCGGATTGTCCAAAGACCACGTGCGAGATGTTTTCCTGCTGCGCGAAGTCGATCAGGGTTTCGGCAACACTCTTTCCTTTAAGCGTCACGACTCTGGCCCCGAGCTCGCGCGCCATGCGTTCGTACTCCTCAAGCCGCGCAAAGGCCTCAGGATCGTCATGCCGGTGATCGCTGTCAGAGGTTTCAACGTAGACGGCATACCAGTTGGTACCCAGCCTTCCGGCGATGCGCGCGCCGGCGCGCAGTAAGCGTTCGGTGCCCGAACGTGAGGAGAGGCATACCATGACCTTTTCCGGCATGGGCGCCTGCTCTAATCCTTGGACACGGCGGTATTCAGCGGCGGCGGTGCCGACCTGCTCGGCTGTCGTTCGCAGCGCCAGTTCACGCAGCATGTTCAGATTGCCTTTACGGAAGAAGTTGGCCAGCGCCTGCTCGACTTTCTCCGAGGCGTAGATTTTCCCCTCGCGCAGACGTGTGCGTAGCTCGTCCACAGTCACGTCGACATTTACGACCTCGTCGGCTCGCTTCAGGAAGCTGTCGGGAACTGTCTCGCGGATTTGCGTGCTGGCCGAGCGGGAGACTGCGTCGTTCAGCGTCTCAAGATGCTGAATGTTCACCGCCGTCATGACGTCAATTCCCGCATCCAGCAGTTCGAGGACATCTTCGTATCGCTTGCGGTTGCGCGAGCCGGGCACGTTCGTGTGTGCCAGTTCATCGACCACGCAGGTATTCGGCTTGCGGGCGAGAATTGCGTCGAGGTCCATCTCGCGCAATGTGACTGAGCGGTAGGCGATCTCCTTTTCAGGAATGATTTCGAGATCGCCGATGAGCGCGGCGGTTTCTGCGCGGCCATGCGGTTCCACCAGCCCGATGACCACGTCAACTCCCTGTTTTTTCAGCAGGTGCCCTTGCTCGAGCATGCGGTAGGTCTTGCCTACACCAGGCGCAGCGCCGAGGTATACCCGCAGCTTCGCCGGTTCGACCACAGGCTGTTCGAGCTCGATCATGGGGCTCATGGTCAGCCAATCTCCACTGGGTGGCGAGTCGGGGCGACAGTTGCGATTGGCAGTGTAAATCTGAACGTCGTACCACTTCCGAGCTTGCTTTCGACGGAAACCTGCCCGCCGAGCGATTCCACAAGACGGTGCACAAGAGCCAGTCCCAGGCCGGTTCCTTCATCCGATCCGCCGGTGAAGCGCCCGAAGATCGTGCGGAGCCGCTCAGTTTCGATGCCGCGACCGTTGTCACGCACGAAGAATTGAACGCCTTCCTTTATCTCTGTGGCCTCAAGAAGAATGATTCCGCCTTCTGGCGTGTATCGAAGTGCATTTACCAACAGATTGTCGAGAATACTCCGCAATGCGCGGCGGTCGGCGTTGACGTGTGCCAGGTCTGCGAAAGCGTTCAGTTGCAGTTCTATCTTTTTTGCCCGCGCCTCCTCTTCGTGGCGGGAGATTGCTTCCCGCAAAATATCCGCGGGGCGCAGCCGCTCAATCTTCAACGCACGGCGGCCGGTATCGAGTTCGCCGACCTCAATCAAGTCTGCCATGAGGTCATTCAATTGCTCGGCCTCCTGCTCGGCACTGCTGACTAGCTCGGTCTGCAAGGGGCGCAGCTCGCCGGCGTGGCCACGTGAGAGTGCATAGAGCGATAGGCGCAGCCGTTGCAATGGATCGCGTAGCTTCTGAGAGGCTACCGATAGAAAGCGCGTCTTGAAGCGATCGACTTCCTGCAATTCGGTCACGTCTTCCAGTACCGTGACCGCTCCCAGCAGCTTGCCGTCACCATCGCGCATGGGCGTAGTGCGTAAACGATAGCTGCGTTGCGCTTTACCAATGCGCATGGGCAGCAAGGCAGCCTCGCCCTCGCTGGTCGAGGCGCGCTGCATAGAAACCGCCATGCGTACCGCATTGAGGATCTTCTCTCCCCCCGGAGTATTGGTCAGCACCATTCGGTCCGACGAGCCCTCGCCCAGCAATTCAATCGAAGCCTGATTGAGCTTCAGGACGTGGCCTTTTGCATCGGTCACGATCACCGGTTCGAAAATGGATTGCACAACAGCGTCGCTTAGGTGGTGTTCCATTTGGAGTCGCCCTGATTCGGTCTCGCGCAGATCGCGCAGCCGCACGGCCATCCTGTTCAGTTCGGTGGCAATGGTGCCCAGGTCATCTTTCTGCCTCCACTCAATGCGTTGTTGCAGATCTCCCTGACCGATGCGTTTGGCCGCGCGCGCGGTGCGGCGGACAGGCGTTATGACAAAGAATGTCATGACGGCGGCAATCACGATGGCGGCGGCGATGCTTGCTCCACATGCGCTGATCAGCCGCGCGCGCAACCGTGCTTGCTGGCGCTCAAGGTTTCCAATGACGGCGTCGTGACGAGCCTTGAGAGCTTCGAACTTGCTGGTTAGATCGCCGCCTACCGGTTCAAGCTGCGGTGCGAGCCGGGCAAAGCCATCGGGTCCATGTTCAACTATCCTTGCGTGCCGGGTTTTCAGATCGTCCAAGGAGATAGTTGGATCAAAACGCGCCACTGTAGCGCTGGCTATGTTCAGGAGATCCTGTGTCTGGGTCGCCTGTGCAGTGAATTCTGAAGATAATTGCGGCGTTACTCCAGTCTCCAGCCTCGCCGCGATCAGCTCCTCCCCGGCCAGTGAGGCTCTCGCGGCAGCCAGCGCGGCCAGCGCTGCATCGTCCGTATGCTGTGAGGCGTCAAGGGCGGCAAGCTGAACAAAAGAGGTTCGCACCAGCAGGCTCACGCCGGTCACCAGCGCGATGAGAAGAACACAGCCCAGAATGAGCCTTTGGTACAGAGTCAACATGGTTTTGATGGAAAGCGGTCGCGTAATAGCGGCGTGCCTTGTTCACACAGCCTATTGTGGGAAACTTCCGGTTGCAACCCTTCGTCGATCAGAGATTCTGGTAACGCTTCAATACGTCCTCCAAAGTTACTACACCTTCGAGTTTGCGCTTATTCGCACGGTTCAATACAGGCAGCAGAGGCCAGCGCGGAAAGTAGTGCAATGTGTTGTCCAGGCGCAGGTCGAGGAAGAGCATGGGAGTGCGATCCGGCTTAAGCACGCCTTCAATCGGTGTCTCGCCTGTCAGGGTTGCAGTAACGCTGGTCAATTCATTCTTGCTCATTGCGTACCAGGATCCGTCCCAAAGCTGCACCAGGACCGCTGACGCATTGGTCGCAGCCGTTGTCGCCGATACGGCCTCAATAGACTCCCTGCCGCTCACGACCGGTACATTCACCGGCCGCAGAGCGTCTTCGATGTGAAGTACATTTTCTTCCCGCTGCTCTTCCATCGAAGGTAGATCCAGGCCGTCCTGCTGGGTAAAAACCTCAAAGATCGGAACTGGCTGAAGGCTGCGCGAAAGCAGATAGGCGATCGTGTTCGCCAGAATAACCGGCAGGATAATCGAGTAGTTGCCACTTACTTCGAGCACCATGAAGACGGAAGTAAACGGTGCGCGCAGAAAACCGGCGAAGAGCACTCCCATACCTACCAGCGCATACGACCCGACGGTTCCAGTGAGGTGTGGGAAGTAATGCTTTTCAAATGAGCCGACAGCTGCGCCCAGCATTGCGCCGACAAAGAGTGTGGGTGCAAACATCCCGCCTGGCGTGCCGCTCGAGAATGACAACGTTGTCGCCACGATTTTGAACACAGCCAGTGCCACCAGCATCTGCCAGACGAATTGGCCGTGCATCGCCTCGTCGATCACCCCATACCCTGGACCCATCACCTGAGGAAAGCCGAAGAAGCCGATGGCTCCCACCATCAATCCAGCCAATGCCGGTTGGAAGAACTGGGTCCAGCGCGGCAGGATGCACAAACGCGGCCGGAGATAGCCGAGCGCCTGGGAAAATACCAACGCAAAAAGGCCGCCGAAGATTCCCAGCACTGCATAGGCCGTCAGCTCGCGCGGGTCTCGGAGCGTAACTTGTGGAATACGGAAAAGGGGTTCGGAGCCCCAGAACCAGCGCGCTACCACGACACTGGAGATGGCAGACAAAACGACGGAGCCAAGCACGGCCGCGCTCCAGCGCCCGATGACCTCCTCAATCACGAAAAGAATCGCGGCGATAGGAGCGTTAAAGGCAGCGGCAAGTCCGGCTGCCGCTCCGATGGGGGCGAACAGTCGCAGGCTCTGGCGCGACAACCGCAGTCTGCGCGCGACCATCGACGCGACCCCAGCGCCAATTTGGAGCGAAGGGTCTTCCGGGCCAAGCGAGTGTCCGGCTCCGATGGCAATCGCGGAGGTAACAAACTTTCCTATTACCGTTCTGAAGGAAATGTAGCCGTTGTAGATGTAGAGCGCAGCCTTAGTCTGGTTAACGCCGCTGCCGCTCGCCCCCGGGAAAAACCATTGCACCAGCGCCGCAACGATCAAGCCTGCCAAGGTGGGTGCCAAAAGCAGCCGGTACTGTCCGGGGTGGGGCGCCGATCCAATAGTCAAAATCCTGATCCACTCAATGGCAATGCGGAAGGAGACGACCAGCAATCCTGACAGAACTCCAATGAAGATCGACAATACGAGAAAGAGCCGCTCGTCGCGGGTGGGCGCAATTTTATCCAGGTCGGGAGGGCGCTGAGCCGCCAACTCTTCTTTGATCGCCTGCTGTGCTTTCACTTCTGTTCCACCGCCTGGGGTGATTGCGCGATCTTCAGAAGCAAGGCATCATCGCCACCTGGAACTCCGCAGAACTGTGCTGTTTGCTTTTCGGTATCGAAGACCAGGCTCATGATCGTCTGCTCCAGTTGGGGGTCGCGTGCCAGCACTATAGGCGTCAGCCTGGAGGGAATCCGTTGCCATTGCGACTCGAGCTCCGCCAGGAAAGGAACGGGAGTTACTTTGTTTAGGGAACAATCATCCAGGCGTGCCTGCGCGACCTTGACCATATACAAAATACGCTCGGCACGCTCTTCGACGCTCAAATCCGGTGTCGGAAATAGAGCCTGCAGATGTTCAGTGTCAGCAAGCATCTCGCGGCTGGCTGTACGGATAGTCTCTGGCTGCGATTGAAAGTCAGGATGGTTCACGGCTCGTTCGAGATATTCGCGGGCCAGTTCGAAGCGTCCCAGTGAAAAAGCTAATCGTCCCGCGCCTTCAAGGGCTTCGATCGGGCCTGGTTTTTGCTGCGCAATGCTGCGGTAAATCTCAACCGCGTTCGCGGCGTCCTGCGCTTCTTCCATCATTCCGGCGATTTGCATCTTGATCTTCGGATCGTCCGGAGCATTTCCAGCGGCAATGAGAAGCTGCGTTCGCGCACGAGGATAATCTTTTCGGTCCAGCAGGTAACGAGCCAGTTCCAGCCGGACGGAGCGCCGTCTCTCGTAGCCATCGCCTTGCCATCTTCCGTCCAAAGCACGCTGGTAGAAGTCGATCGCCTTGGACTCATCGCCCTGTTTTGCGAACAGTCTCGCCAACTCGAGATTGATGACTCCGTTGCCCGGTTCCGACTCCAGGAGTGAATTGAAGTATGAGATCGCTTCGTCAGTGCGGCCCGCGGCGGCCAACGCCATCGCCAGCTTGATTTCTGTTTCACGCTGTCCAGGACCATATTCAAGGGCCGAGCGAAACGCTTCGACCGCTTGCTCAGGATGTCCGCTGGCGATTGCTTTTTCACCGCTTGCAAGCCAGCTCTGCGTCAACTCCTGCCTGCGCCGAAAAAACGAGTTGAACAGGAAGTAAGTGAGAACCGCCAACACCGCTGTGATCGCAAAAAGACTCAGGAGGGATATCACATCCCGCACGATCAGCTTTCGCTTGTAGAGCCGTTCTTCTGTCGTAAGCGGAGATTGCAGCTCAAATACAGCCATCTCTATTACCTTAGCTTTTCAGATGCCCTTGAGCCAACGCAGACATGCCCAGATTCGCCTCAGTGGCACTCGACGAGGTACGATCATCGAAGAGCTGACGGCCAAGAATAATGGAGACTAAAGCAGCGGAGTTCGACAGCAAGCGACAACAGCTGGATGATTCGCTCCGGCGGCTGGGGAGCGTCATCGTCGCATATTCCGGCGGAGTCGATTCGGCGTATTTAGCTTATGCGGCGCACCGTGTTTTGGGCGACCGGATGCTTGCCGTCATCGCCGATTCTGCGTCGCTTGCCCGCAGCCACTATCGCGATGCGGTCGAATTTGCGCGCCAGAAGTGCATCCCGCTGCGGACAGTCGAAACGGCGGAACTGGAGCGGGAAGCCTACGCTGCGAACGATGCGAACCGCTGCTTCCACTGCAAAGACGAGCTCTTCACGGTGCTCGAAGAGGAGCGCTCGAAGCTTGGCTTCGCCGCCGTTGCCTATGGCCTGAATGTGGATGACCGAAAGGATTTCCGTCCTGGTCAACGCGCGGCTACGGCGCATCACATTGCTGCACCGCTCGCGGAAGCCGGTCTGACAAAGGCCGACGTTCGCGCGCTGGCCAAACAGGCTGGACTCGAGGTATGGGACAAGCCCGCATCGGCCTGTCTTTCGTCTCGCATTGAGTATGGCCGCCGCGTAACTCCCGACGCCCTTAGGATGGTGGAAGAGGCAGAAGATGCGTTGCGGCTATTGGGGTTGAGAAATTTCCGTGTGCGGCATCACGGAGCGGTCGCCCGCATTGAAATTGACGAGCATGAGTTGCCTTTGGCGCTGGACGCTGCGCGATTGCGGCAAATGTCGGCAGCGGTTCGCGCCGCCGGCTTCAACTACGTTGCCGTGGATTGCGACGGCTACCGTTCCGGCTCTATGAACGAAATTCTGCCCGTCGAGGTTCTGACGCGCGCGGGCAAAGACTAAAACCCTATGCGTATCGGATATCTGGAATGCTTTGCCGGCATTAGCGGTGACATGCTCCTAGGGGCGCTTGTCGATGCGGGCGTTTCTGCGGAACTCTTACGGCAAGTGGTCAGCACGCTCGCCGTTGGCGCTGAACTCGACATTCACTCGGTAGATCGGAGCGGCATTCGCTCGACGAAGGTCGATGTGCGGGTCGATGGCAAGCTGGCTGAAGCCGCGGACCATCACCACCACGATCATGATCATTCCCACGATCATGATGAGCACAGTCACAGTCATGAACACGATCACAACCATGAACACGGTCACAATCACGCGCATGCACACGGCCGAAGCTGGAAGGAGATCCGTAAGCTGATCGCGCATGCCGCTCTGCGTGAGGACGCAAAGACTCTCGCCCTCCGGACATTCGAGCTTCTGGCGCATGCAGAAGCGAAGATCCACGGGTTGCCCGTTGACGACGTGCATTTCCATGAGGTGGGAGCGGTGGACACCATCGTCGACATCGTCTGCGGCGCTGTCGGCCTTTGCTCGCTCAACGTGGGTAGATGGTATGCCTCGCCGGTCAACGTAGGGAGCGGTTTTGTCGACTGTGCCCATGGAAAGTTTCCCGTTCCAGCGCCCGCAACCGCGGAGCTGCTGAAAGGAATTCCGACCTATTCGTCGGGGCCGAAGAAGGAGCTGACGACGCCCACCGGGGCGGCGCTATTGCGGGCGTTGGAATCTAGCTTTGGTGAGGCGCCGGGAATAGTTGCCGAGGCCATCGGATACGGCGCGGGCACGCGGAATCCGGAGCGATTTCCAAACGTGTTGCGGCTGATGATTGGCGAGAGTGCCGAAGCGGGCGGGAATCGGGATAGAGTCACAGTGCTCGAATGCGCGATCGACGATGCCACCCCGCAGGTTCTGGCGTATGCCGTGGAACTGGCGATCGAGAATGGGGCGCTCGATGCCATGGCTTTGCCCGTGACCATGAAGAAGGGTCGATTGGGTACGCTTCTGACAGTGCTGGCTAAGCCGCAAGACGCTGCGGCCATCGAGGCGCTGCTGTTCCGGGAGACGACGACGCTGGGCATTCGGCGGAGGAACGACGAGCGGGTGATTCTCGACCGAAGCTTCGTAACCGTCGAGACGGCCTTCGGACGGATTCGGGTAAAGGTTGCGAGCCTCGGCGGCGAGCAGCGCAACGCGATGCCGGAATATGAGGATTGCCGCCGGGCCGCGCGCGAACACGGGGTTCCCCTGAAGCTGATCATCGAGGCCGCTCTTGCCGCCTTTGCGGAGCATCCAGTTAAGGCATGACGCGCGAAACCATCCTCGAAATCCTGGAGGGCATTCAGCGCGGAGAGACTTCGCCCGCGGATGCGCTCGCTCGTCTGGCAAAACTACCTTACGAAGATGCGGGCTTCGCCAAGATCGATCATCATCGCAGCCTGCGGGTCGGATTGCCGGAAGTTATTTATTCCAAAGGGAAAACTCCGGCCCAAGTGGGGGAGATTTTTTCGCGGATGGCGAGGGGTGGCGGGGATGTGATCGCTACCCGGGCGGGGGTGGAGGCTTATGATGCGGTCCGGGCGGTGGTGCCGGAGGCCCGGTTCCACGAGCAGGCCGGGATCATTGGGCTGCGCCAGCCGTCTCCACAGGTGGGTCTCGGACCGATTGCGGTAGTGTGCGCCGGGACTAGCGACCTGCCCGTGGCCGAGGAGGCGGCGGTCACAGCCGAGTATCTCGGCCTCAAGGTGGAGCGGATTGTGGATGTCGGAGTCGCCGGGCTGCATCGCCTCCTCTCGCAGGGCGAGGCGTTATCACGGGCGCGGGCGGTGGTGGTCTGCGCGGGCATGGAGGGTGCGCTGCCTAGTGTGGTCGGGGGATTGGTTGCGGCTCCGGTGATTGCGGTGCCCACCAGCGTGGGTTATGGAGCCTCCTTTGGCGGGATCGCGGCGCTGCTGGGCATGCTCAACTCGTGTTCGCCGAATGTTTCTGTAGTGAACATCGATAATGGCTTCGGCGCAGCATATGTGGCCGCGATGATCGTCCGGTCAGGGCTGCGGTCTTCCTAGAGCCCCCACCCCTTCTGATATCGAAACTGATTGATTCTAAAGGATGGATCGAAAACTGATTCATCCTAAAGTGACGATGTGGAACTGATTCATTCGGAAATGGTTACGGTTTTCGAGGGGTTTTCTTCACTCTAACTAAGCCTATTTTAACGCAGGGTTGGGCCATCCTACGTCAACGTTCTTCCGGGTTTTTCTTCATAAAATGAGGCAGTTACGAGCTGCCCGCAATCTCTGACAGTTGACAGATCAGTATGGGAAGCTCTTGTATTAACGTATGTACTAATATACATTTATACATATGGGCGAGGAGATATTAGATCGGTTTGTAGTGGAGCGGGTGCAGACAGGGGTGCGGATCGAGAAGCGTCTGTTGAAGGTTTTGAAGGCACTAGCAGAATATTGCGATCTGACTCTGGGAGATCTGCTGGAGGGGATCTTCCTTCATGCTTTAGACGGCAAGTGCGCCTTCGGGCCGGAGACGCTGGCGCAGGTGGCGGCGATGAAAAAGATTTACGGCCTCGATCTGGACGCCACGGCCAGCCATCGGCTGCGAGAAAAGAATGGAGATGGAGAATGAGACGGCTTTGGTTTGTCCTGGCTTTCGTGGTGGCTCTGGCGATAATTGGAGCGGTGCTGCATCGCCGGTTTGGCGGGCCGCAGGGTCCGCTAGCGCGGGCGAAAAGCGAGTTCACGTTTACGGTGCACGCTCCGCTGGCGGTGGCGTTTCGGCTGTTCGGGCCGGAGGGTGAACGTCCCTGGGCGGGACCGCACTGGAACCCGCAGTTCATTTATCCCATGCCGGCCAAGGATGTTGAGGGAGCGGTGTTTCGCGTGCATCACGGGCACCATTCGGCGACCTGGGTGAATACGGCCTTCGACCCACAGGCGGGACACGCCGCGTATGTCTATGTGATCGACAGCAAGCTGACGACGCGGATCGATGTGCAACTGACTCCAGTAGACGCAGCAACGACCAGCGTTCGCGTGATGTACGAGCGGACGGCGCTGTCGGCATCGGTCAACCCCGACGTCGCCGAGATGGCCCTGACCGATCCAAAGATGGGTCCGGAATGGGAGCAGGCGATAGCGAAGTATTTGAAGACGCCGGGCGCGGTTGGGCACTGATAGTGGACGGCAAAGTCAAGGGCTGAAGGGGGTGTCGCTTCAGCAGTCACGGACGCTTGGCCGTCCTCGCTGTCTTACCAAAGACGGCCATCGCGTGGCTTACTTAGCGAACCCTGGAGTTGTGCTTGTCGCGATAGATGCGACGTGACTCCTGGTTCTGCTGGCTGTGAATCGTGTTGCGGTCCTGTTTTGTCAGATGACCGTTGTCCTGGGCGCGCATACCGCGTTCTTCCTTGTTGATGCCCGCTTCCTGGTGCTCAAGGCGGGCGGTCTCGCCAGCAGTGAGCTGTCCGCTCTTCACGCCGTTGGCGATCCGGTCCTGCTGATCGATTTTGCGCTGGTTGATGTCGTAGTTATTCTTGCCGGGTGTCGGCGTGGCGGTCGGGGCGGTCTGGGCGAGCATGGCGGCTGGGGTGAGGCTGAGGGCTGCGATCCGGGCAATTTTTTTGAGATCCATGGGTATACTCCTATCGATTTTTCTTGCGGCGCCTTGTGTCGTACTGCGACCGCTTTCAACAGAGGAGACCCTGATCGGAGAAAGTTTGTTGCGGGATAGATAGGAGCTAATTTTTATTGATTCAGCGCGACTTTCCTTGCGTCACCGTGTATCTGTCCTATCGAATTATGGTTGGACGCTTGCGCAAGGTACAGTCGTGCGGACCGGGCGTTTATTCGCGCTTTCGGTCGAGAATTAGGCTCGGGCCGAGCGGCATGCAATCGAGATTACGCCTGAGTGCGTGGATTCGTGCAGCAGCGCGGTATCGGTACTCGGCACTCGGCGAGTCGCGATTGCGCTCGATTCGAGAGGGGCGCATACTCCGTGTCAGTGAGCGGTCTATGCGGAGGTGCTTATGCCAAGCGGGCAGACCGGAATTCTGAGCGATCCAAACGACGGAGTGCCCTGGGGCACGACCATTGCCTCGCTGGTGGTGGGCGCGGCGTTTCTGGCGCTGTGGTTCTGGCTGCTGCCTGCTTGGCTGGGTTTTGAGGTGGATACGGCGGGTTCGGCGCGTTGGCGGTGGATCGCCGCCGTGCCGTCGGTGTTGGGTTTCGCGGTGGCACTGCGTTGTATCTGGGACTTTGGAAGGACGGGCCACGGAACGCCGGCGCCGGTAGCCCCTCCGCAGAAGCTGGTGGTGGTGGGACTCTATCGGTATGTGCGGAACCCCATGTATCTTGGGTTCTTCACAGGCTGGGCTGGATTGTGGGTGATCTTTGGACGGGCAAATCTGGTCGCAATCATCTGGGCTTGCGCGGTGGTGCTAGGCGTGGCTCTGTTTGTGCTCCTGTATGAGCAGCCGACGCTGCGGAAGAAGTTCGGCGCGGGCTATGAAGAGTATTGCAGGAACGTGCGCCCGTGGATTCCACGGATGCACGCGTGGGTCAAGTAGGCCATCGGTCAGAAATAGGCAAGGAGCTGCGAAATGAAGAATCGTTTACTTGCAGTGTTTGCACTGAGCATAGCGGTCCTGCTGGGCCATGGTGCGGCGGTTGCACAAAACGGTAGTTCGCAAGGCGGGAGTTCGCAAGGCGGGAGTTCCCAAGGCAATGGTTCGCAAGGTGGCAGTTCGCAAGCCAGCGCGAGTCAGAATTCCCAGGACAATGCCGATCAGGATATCGACATGCTGCGAAGAGATATCCGCTATCAAAAAAGGCAACTCCTTGCGAC
>Ga0206966_1015_pt1 | contig 60345 bp, 52 predicted proteins | sample Alteio_BWOrgHeat_23_FD_152970 | JGI IMG/M metagenome (GOLD analysis project Ga0206966, IMG submission 152970) | Enriched cells from forest soil in Barre Woods Harvard Forest LTER site, Petersham, Massachusetts, United States -... | ecosystem: Environmental > Terrestrial > Soil > Temperate forest >...
GGTCATGGGCCATGTAGTTTCCGACCCTGAAATCCGCTATTGGACGGCAGGGATTGAAGCCTTGTGCGGTAGAAATGAAGACGCGTTTGAGCTTCTTCGTCAAGCGGTGACGGCAGATATTGCTCCTATCCCGCCATGGACTCCGACCCTCTGTTAGCTTCCTTGCGTCATACGGCTGAGTTCCAGGCAATCCGTACCGTTGCTATTGATTGCCAAAATAAATTCCTGGCGTATCGGAACCAGCACCCCGAGTGACGCATATCTTTGTTGTGCTTTGTCTCGCTCTCCCAGGGCGCAGTGTGGGAAAATCTGTGAGGACTCTGGATAGAAAATGGAATCATCAACGCCCGATCTGCTCAACAGAAAGTCACTTCTTCTTCAGGGCAAGTCCCTCCACCCTGCAGGCTCGGTTTGCCGAAGACTAACATTGCAACTGGCTCAAGAAACCCGGAGCCGAACAGCCTCCGAAGGCGCTTGATTTCCGGTGACTCTGTGGTGACTAAGTCGAATCCAAACCAGGGGGCCTTGGTGCAAACATCTGCAAGGTCCAAATGCGCTCGTGCCCGCGTTATCACCAATGACTCGCGAATCTTTCCCAACTCATGCAAATCTTGAAAAAATAGCCCATTCCCGCTTTCACGGCGATGACACGGGTTCAAAATCCCGTCGGGGACGCCGACAAAACAAAAGACTTAACTGAAATCCCCCGGGGTTCCGTTGCGAAGTTTAAGTGAGAGATCGAGAGTAAGATGGACCTGTAGGGGAGAGAAATCTAGGCAGCGATGCCGAACAGCTTCGCTGTGAAGCGCGCTTGAGCGCTGACATCATCTTTGGTTACCCACCTCACTCGTCCCTTCCGGATCATGTTCACCGTCTCGATTCCTCAAGTGTTCGCCACGCACTTTGAAACGAACCGTAGCCCTTGGCTAACCGCGTAGGTTTTTTCACCGACCGGTGGTCTTGCTCGACGATGTTGTTGAGGTACTTGCATTGTCGCAGCCGCACTCGGCGCGGCAGTATGCCTTCGCGTTTCAGCGCTCTGATCGCTGCGGGGTAAGCTGGATTCTTATCGACACTGATGACTCGCGGTAGTGGATTATTAGAAGAGCGAAATACCTTTCGAAAGAACCGCTCCGCAGCAGCCGCATCGCGTTTGGCTGTGAGCAGGAAATCGATGGTCTGGCCTGTGGAGTCCTCGGCTCGATAAAGATACTTCTCCTGGCCTTTCACCTTTACGGATAAGAAGACCTTCGGCTACCAGAGGGCGGGCGTGCTGGCCGCATATAGGTTTCATCCACGCGATAATTCTAGTTGGTGGCCTTCAGATGCGGGCGACATCGCTTGTTCAACTCCGCTGCCTATGCTTGCACCCAGCGCCATATGCAGCTGGCATCCACGGCAAGTCCCCGTTCCGCCAACAATTCGGCCACATGCTCCTAACCCAGCGGGTATCGCAAAAACCAACGCACCGCTGTTAGGATCACTGACCTGAATACTGGCGTCCCTTGAACGGCCTAGCAGCGGTAATTGACATGCCTTACCGTACCAATCCGCTCACTCAAACTTCGCAATGGAACCGTGGAACCTACCTGATGTGGCTGCGCTGGCATGCATTCCGCTTTGGCTTTGGCTCATCTGGACGTGGCCCGATCGAGCCAGTGCCCACATGCCCACATCGACAAGTGAAGCACGAGAGATAAAGCAAATCGTCGTCACCGCGAGTAACGCGTTAGCGTCAGCTAAGAGTTGCGAGTGGATTGTCGCCCACCCGGAAATGCCCACCGGAAATAACTCAAGAGTAAACACTTGAGACCGAGGCGGTCGCCCTCTTCTAAGACAGATACCGAAAAACGTTAGGTTCCTATCGGGACTGCCCGCGCGAGAGGACGAACAGCCGGAGTCATTTCTCCGGGCAGTTTCGATAGGATCGTTTGAAGTGAGCCGGTGCGGTTTGCGGTGGACGCGGTGATCTACGTATGTCTATGGGATTTCAATTGTAGACATATGATTTCGAGTACTTGGTTGGAAACAGCGTGGTCGCGCGCAAGTGCCACATCGCTGATGTTCATGGCCCGCCCGGTATAGCGACCAGCGTCGATTCCCCGATGCGGTGCCGTAGAGCGTTGCCACGCGGCAGCGTCCGCCGTGCAGCAGCTTAGTTCAAACGCGCCAGTATCCAGCTAAGCGAAACAATGGAGGAAACCAAGCGCAAGGCCAATGTTCGGCTCAGCTCTGGACAGTCAAAGCCAATCGCGTTAACCACTCTCCGCTAACATCCGCAAGAAGTGATCCTCGTTCATGTGGTACTTGAACGCCTTTCGGCCATCTATGAAGACGACTGGAATCTGATCGTTGTACTCCTGCCCCAATCGAGCGTCACTATCGATGTCGACCTCACGCCATACGAAGTCGACCTTGCCCTGGGCATGCTTGAGAGTCTCTTTGACGACGTCGCAGAGATGACATCCACCGCGCGAGTACACTACCACTTCGTGCATAACGTGATTGTATTTGCGCCGAGGGAGGCTGATCCGGCATCAGCCGGAGGGCGGCTGTCTGATAGCGAATTTTGCGATCATGCGCTCGCCCGGTGTGCAGAAAATGTGCCGGCCGAGTCCAAAAACTCGTAATTCAGATCTCGAGTGAGGTGCGAGCGACTGTCTTCAGTCGGCGCCGAAGCGCAAATGCATACACATCGATCCGGCAATAATTGTGAAAATCCCCTGCCGGCCGCATCATGGCGACGCGGAGAACGTCCTGCCGCCGTGTTCTGTCTTGCTCCTTTCCGCCTTTCGTAACTAGACGCGGATCATGGCGCGGCGGCGGTCCCTGTCAACGGCGCTGCCCGCTCCTTTCGCTTCACTCCCGTGTTGGCCATTTCCCTCCGGTGACAGGTCCCGCCCTGTGCCGCGCTTGTTCACGCCCGCGTTACGAGAAAACGCGGAAAGGACAAGACCATGTCGAACACAGAAGAAAAGCAGGACGTTTACACTCGCATCACCAACAAGATCATCACCTCACTGGAGCAGGGAGTCAGGCCGTGGATGAAACCCTGGAACGCCGAACATGCGGCGGGGAAGATCACGCGGCCGCTTCGCCATAATGGCCAGCCCTATTCCGGCATTAACATCCTGATGCTCTGGGCCAGCGCGATGGAGCAGGGTTTTGCGGCGCCGATCTGGATGACCTTTAAGCAGGCCCTCGAACTGAAGGCGCATGTCCGCAAGGGCGAGAAGGGCTCGCTCGTGGTTTACGCCAATTCCATCACACGCTCCGAGCACGACGACGACAGCGGTGAGGATATCGAGCGCGAAATCCCGTTCCTCAAGGGCTACACAGTGTTCAACGTCGAGCAGATCGACGGTCTTCCAGAAATCTACTACGCCAAAGCCGAGAGCCAACTCACGGCGGTCGAGCGCATCGCGCGCGCCGAGGAATTCTTCAAGCATATCCCCGTCACTTTGAAGCACGGCGGCAACCGCGCCTATTACGCGCAGGAGCTGGACTACGTGCAGATGCCGATCATCGAAGCCTTCCACGACGCCGAAAGCTACTACGCCACACTCGGGCATGAATTCATCCACGCGACCAGGCATCCGGCGCGCCTCGCCCGCGATTTCGGCCGCAAGACCTGGGGCGATGAGGGCTACGCCCGCGAGGAACTGGTCGCCGAACTTGGCAGCGCATTCCTGTGCGCCGATCTTGAGCTGACGCCGGAAGCACGCGATGACCATGCCGGCTATATCGCCAACTGGCTCGAAGTCCTCAAGAACGACAAGCGCTGTGTCGTACAGGCCGCCTCTTATGCGCAGAAGGCCGTGGACTTCCTGCAGGGGCTGCAGCCGCAGGAGATGCACTGACCGGCTTTGCCGGCGGGCCTCCACAGGCGTTCACCGAATTGGTCTCGCTTGACCTGGCGACTGGCAAAACGACATTCGTACGGATCATCGATCCCGGCGCCGGCACTATCTTCGGAGCTGCACCCGTCATCCCTTAACCTGTGTCGTCACGCAGATCGACTCCAGGGCGCTCACGGATAAACTCGCACACTGTCATCTTGAGCGGAGTTGGGAGCGTTCTTCGCTCCCAACTGAGTCGAAAGATCTGGATCGAATCCGCCTGGGCGATCCTCACCTCAGAGCCATGCGACAAGAACCGGATGTCGATTATTAGCTTTCTAGACCTAACGTGGAAAATCCTCCACAAGTCGGCCTATCTATGGAAGTGACCGTCGCGCGGACTGGGCAGATGCCAGTCCCTGAATAGGGGGCGGTAACTAACCTTAACTTGTCACGCTTGGACGTGCAGCCTCAGCATCGACCGGCACAAATAAATTACTTCCATTTACCAGCGTCCGTCTGCGTTCTAACCACTTCTGCGATTTCCTGTTTGATTCGCGCCGGATCGTCGCGCAGCAATTCAGCAATCAACTCCTGAGTACGCTTATCAGCATTGATCTTTGCGCTCTCGATTGCCGAACGGACTGCAGTGTATGTGCGGGAGTTTGTTGCCAGGGACCACATGGCGTGGCTCCCGAGAAATAGAGTGCCTCATCGGAGCGCTCGTCGAAATACCGCAACTGATCCACGACCTTGTCCACAAACTTGGGATTTCCAGTGGCAAAAAATCCACCCCAGCACGCGTCGTTCAACTGTGCCGAGTGGCCGCTACTGTTGAGAACGCCTCCTGACTTGCTCACCTTGAGCGCCTGATCGAGCACCGCCTTTGTCTGGTCATCTTGATTGGTGATGTGAGTTTGCCACTCCGGAAGGTGGTTCGCATTCGCGGCAAATATCTCGCTGAAAAACCCAATCAATGGGGGAGCACTGCTTGGGCTCTTCAGAATTCCACTCACCGGTAGCGCGTGAGCCGGTAATCCAGACATAATCATCACAAGGAACAACACACCAAGACGCGCATACGGTCATTTGCGTCGCATCCGGTGTAACTAGAAGCCTGTCGACCGGCGCAGCTTGTGTCGCGGGGAAATATTGTGTTTCGATTTTTTCTTCTTCGTCCAGCCACCGAGATCGAGCGCAATAGTCATGCAGGCAGCGCGCAATTCGTCCGCTAGAGCGGGGTCGACCATGGTGCGAGCCACGATCATCCCGCCGATGGACAGGGCTGCGATGCCTTGGGCTGTAGTGCGGCGACTACGTCCATTCTGGATCAAGCTGCGCTCTAAGACGCCTACCATCGCTTTGAAGACGGTCTCGAAGGCGCGCCTCGCGCTTTCGCCGCTACGGGCGACATCAGTCGGCAATGCAACCATGGGACAGGAGTTCTCCACGTCTTCGAAATGCTGACGAGATAGATAAGCGCGGACAACCTGCGAACCTACATTGGTCGAGGATAGATCCACATGCACGCCTTCCCAGCAGCTTTTCCATTCGGGGTCGGTGAAGAAGCAGCTCAATACTTCGGCATAGAGATCGCTTTTGCTGTTGAAGTAGCTATAAAAGCCACCGTGTGTCAGGCCCGCACCGGCCATAATCTGGCCGAGAGATACATTCTCGAAGCCGTGCCGATTGAACAGCCTCCGTGCGCTGTCAATGATGTTTTTCTTTACTGTCACGCGATGGCCAGCGGGATAAGACATGTGTCCTCCTTAACTCTACGGCACTGAAGTATGACTCGAATGGGACTCACCTGGCCGGAAAAATATTATCTTGAACATATTTTCCCTCGTTGTTCTTCTGATGGGGGATTTTGAGGTCAAGAACTCGGGAGGACGATGATGGGCTATGAAATAAATCGGGAAGCGATAGCCAATGAGCTCACCCGGCGGCAAGTGATCGCAGGTATTGCAATGGCGTTCGGCGGATTGGCTCTATGCACAAACGAAGCTCGGGCAGAAATCGAGGAGGAGATTTCTCGTACGGCGGAATCCATTCACCAGGAGGCTTCCTTCAAAGCGAGCCGGAAGCGTGTCTACGAAGCGCTCACCGACACCAAACAGTTCGACAAGGTTATAAAGCTCGGTGGAGCGTCTACGGCCCTAGGCAGCGAACCCACAAAAATCAGTAGTGAGGGTGGAGGCGTGTTCATACTCTTCGGCGGGCACATCATAGGCAGGCAGATCGAGCTCGTGCCCAACGAGCGAATCGTGCAGGCATGGCGAGTGGTCGATTGGGAGCCGGGTGTGTACTCCATTGCTAAGTTCGAACTAAGAGAGCAAGGCTCCGGAACCAAGATCGTCTTGGACCATATGGGCTTTCCCAAAGGCTTGGGGGAACACCTCGCAGCGGGGTGGAGAAGTCACTATTGGGAGCCGCTTGAGAAATTCCTTGTTTAGACATGCGATTAGAGGCGGTGACCTATGCCCTAGGTCAGTGGGAGGCGTTGAACGTTTTTTGTTCAGATGGCGCGGTGCCGCTCGACAACAATGTCAGCGAACGGGAGATGAAACGCGTGGTCCTCAATCGAAAAAACTCGCTGTTCGTCGGCAACGCGCGCGGCGGCCGGACGGCGGCAATCCTAGCCAGTCTGACAAGCACCTGCCGTCGCCATAATGTGGACCCGCAACTCTACCTGACCCAGTTGTTGATGAACTTGCCGGCGGCGCGAATAAACGAACTCTCAGTCTGGTTGCCGGATCAATGGAAGCAACTTCACGCCGCGCAATTGGATGCGAAAGAGTCAATGAGTCTAGGCCTGTCGGCAAGGGTCATGATGGCTACGACGCGGCACCCGGAAGCAGGGCACCAAAAACCCCATTTTCACCCCATTGAGAAAGTAGGCGAGAGTAAATTCAAGGGCTTTTGAGTATGGGGTTTTCCACTTAGGTTATTGATTTTACTGAAATCGGGCAGCCTGCAAAACCAGTATTCACGGGTTCAATTCCCGTCGGGGACGCCAACAAAATAAAGACTTTCCGAGTTCCTTTAGACGGAGCCATTCTCTGATGACTCTATGGTGACCAATGGGGGCTCACGAAGCACTTCTCACCTTGTGAGATCGCCTAGGTCATTCGCTGCGGAGCGCCTGGATTGGGTCGATGTTTGCTGCTCTCCGCGCGGGAATTACCGCCGCGATGAGCGCAGCACGACATCGCTGTTAAGAAAAAGGGATTCGCTACCTAGGCGCTGGTGGAACGGGCACTTCAGGCAGAGTTGACCACGCATCTGGGATATGAAAAGCATTCCCTGGAAGGCCACCACAGCGGCAACACGCACAACGGGACCAGCTTAGCAGGCCGTAGTCTCGGCCCCATCGACATGTGTTTTGGCCCGCAGTCAAGCCCTAGGGCCACCATTGCACTACAGTCCTGACCGAATCGATCACGCTCTCGATGGCTTGAGAGCCGCCGATGTGGCGGATTACCGGCGCCAATGCCGCCAGATCACTGAGCATATCCTCGCGCTTTCGGCCGGCGAGGCGATGGAGCGTGTCGGTCCAAAGGGCCTCGCAGTCTTCTGATTTCACGAACAGGTCCGTAAGCTCCTCGAACCTCCTGCTCCGCTCGTTCGCACGCAAAGTTAGCTCGGATGCGGCAGCCAGCGCAGCGCGCAGCGCACCAGTTCGCTGCTCTTCCGGCAGATGCAGCGCGATGTCCTTCATCAGGCCCGCTCGCCGGTTCGCATCGCCCATCCCGGAAGCGCGACTGAGAGCCTCAGGTAACAGGTCCACGGGCAGATGTGGAATCAACTCCTGCAGCCGCTCGGCAAGATCCTTCTCCTCTTCAATCTCCTGCAGCACCGTCAACGCTTCCCGCAGCAAGTCCAATCTTTCGATCGCTCCAAGATGGGGCGCGAGCCTACCAAAGACCCTCACCCGCCTGCTCGTATTGCTGATACTGCGTGCATCCATTGCGGCCTTGCGGATCTGCTCGCCCGTCAAATGGGCGGGAAATTCCGCGAGTACTTCCGCCCGCCTTCCGTCGTCATAGATGTTCATCGCGCAGGTTAACGTCTCTTCAAATACTTCCCCTTGCCGCGCCTCGGGGAGTAAGGGCGCCACCTTCCACAACGCCAGCGCGCGCATGTCCTTTTGAAACACTGCGCGCGCCATACGCAGTGTCTCCTCCAGTAACTCCGCGGAAAGATATGGTCCCTGCTGGCGAAACCAGTCGAAGGTCTGGTAGTCGTCCAGATGATAGGGCATTTCGGCGTATCTCGCCTCCATGTGCGCTTCCTTGATGACTTCCGTGCGAAGCGGTTCGCTCAGCCGTTGAACAAACGCCTCCAGGTGGTATCCACGGTCCCGGCAATCGTACTGCTGCTGGCGGACCCCGTTCAGAGCCTCCTCTACCAGCGCATCGGGAAGAAGCGAAGCCATACTCGCCAGTGAACCGCCACGCGAGTCTGCCTTTTCGATCTGCTTGACCGTGTCCAGTACCTCACGCCAGATCGCCAAGCGCTCCCCATTCGGAACCCGGCTCACAAGTGCCCTCAGCATATTCGCACGGCTCGCCGGGTCGCTGATCTTTCGGGCAGCCGCAAGTAAGTCGCCCACCTTCAACTCCGGGAAGCGGGGCGCAAGCTGGGCCATCACTCTCGTGAGCTCACTTTCCTCGGCGATTTCATCGAGCGTGCGCACTGCCCGCAACCACACCGCATCCCGTTCGTCGCCGGAAAGATGCGGCGCGAGCTCCGCAAACGCCCGGGCGCGCTCTCCCGCATCCCGAATCCCAGGCGCAAGCCTCATCAGATGTTGGGTCGCGCGACTTTTCCCCGCTTCGCTAACAAAGGGCAGCATTGCAGTGAGAGTGCGTGTTTGCGGCAGCACGTCACCGATCCTTCGCGCCACGCGTAATGCCTCGCGCAACTGTCCCTCTCCGAGTCGCGGGCTGAGGCCGGCCAGCGCAAGTGCCTGAAAATCGCGGTCCTCCATCTCGTACACCGCCCGCGCCGCCTCCGCCAGTAGTTCTCCCGGAAGCTTAGGCAGCAGGGCCTTCAACTCGTCTTCCCGCCCGGTATACCGTCCCTGCCGCAGCGTGATCTGTAAGGCCTCGCGCCACAGGTCAACCGCCGGGTATGGCGTTTGCAGATCCGCCGCCACGCACAGATACTGCGCACGCGCCGTGTCATATTCCAAATTTCGCGCCGCCTCTAGTGCAGTGTCCAGCACGCTCTCCCAATCCGTTGCTCCCAAGTGCGGGAGCAGTTGGAAAAGTACTTCCGCGCGTTGCCACGGCACTTCCATCGCCTTCGCCGCGTTTACAGCGTCCTGCAGCAAATCGCGCGTGAGATAAGGCGCCAGATAGGATATCGTTGCCACATAGTCCAGCACGCCACATCCGGCCAGTGGGTACCTCACCGCCTCGCGTACGGCCTCCTCGATCAGTGGCCCCCGCTCCGCGCCAGCTGCGTGTGGTGTCAGAGCCGCGAGGGCCCAGGCGCGATTCTCCTCCTCCAACTCTCGCGCCGTGCCAATCGCCTCCTTCACCAACTCACCCGTGAGAGCCGGAGCCAGAGCCACCAGCGCTCCAGCACGATAATCCGCATTGCGAACGCCGTGGGCCATCGCTAACGCCTCGCGCAGCAGTTCATCGGGAAGATAGGGCGCCAAATCCGCCAGCTGCTTTCTGGAACCCCAGCCCACCCATTTCGATGCCGCCCTTAAGGCCTTGTGCCGGATCTCATCTCCATGAGCCGGCGTAAGACGCCGTATGCAGGCCGTCAACGCCGCGGCCCTGTCTGTTTCCCAGTGAATTTCCATTGCCAGCGCGATCAATTCCTCCAACAGAGACTCCGGCAGGTACGGCGCCAAGTGGATCACCGCCTCCGCCCGCGTCTTGTCGAGTCTCGATGTATTTCGCGCCACTACGAGGGCCCGGGGGAACAGGTCCGCCGGCAGAAGCGGAGAGAGGATCTTAAGTGCTTCGGCTCCCACATAATCCTCATAACTCGAAGCAATTCGGTTTGCCTTTCCCTCCGCCAGTTTCAGCGCCTCCTCTAACATCTCGCGCCGCTCCACCTCGGGAACCTGTAGCGCAAGCTGTGACAAAGCCTTGACCCGTTGCGTCGGCGATTCGGTTTGCCGACTCGCAGACAGGACCTCGGCGCTCAAATCCTTCCGCTGCTTCTCCTCCAACAGCGGAATCAACAGCGTCAGTGCGGCCGCACGGCTCGCCGGCTCGGCGTTCTGCCGGGCATACGCCAATGCCTGTGGCCGCACCATCACTCCTCTGGACAGAGACGTCGCCAATAACTCCGCCGGTATGTTGCCGGCCAGGCTGGCAATCGACGACTCCATGAGTGCATACCGTACTTGCAGCCCGATTGCATCGGACCGCATCGCGCCGCCGCCCGTATCGCTCAAGCCTGCATCCGCCAGCCGCCATGCCTGCGCCACGTCGTGCACGAAACCGGCCGCTTGACCCCGCTGGTCCCGGGCCTGCCACCACGCGCACCGCCCTTCGTCATCGTTAGTAGCCAGTAACTCGTGTATCTTCGCTGGTAACTGCGCCTTCTCCAGGTGACGAATCAGGTTATCGTAGATATATCCGTCGTCCTCCAGCGTGTGCCAGCCGCAGCCGCGTTTGACCTCCCGCTCGTAGCTACTCAGTAACCGGCGATGAAGGGCCGGGAGATTAGTGGCTTTCATCCGCGCATAATCGAACAGTAAGTCGTGCAGCGTGAGATTACCCTGACTGTCTCTTTGCGCAAGCGAACGCTCCACCAGCAAGTCCATCAGGTCCCGCGCGTCCTCCGCTTCCAGTCCGCTCTCGCCCCACAATCTCGCTAGCGTTCCTTCGGGCGCCGGGGCATCCTGGGAAAACACCGCGAGTTCCATATAGCGCCTCCGCGCCCCGGGTTCGAGCGAAGCCGCACTCGCTTCCACCGCGCGCAGCAGGTTCGGATACGGGTAATTGCGGAACTTTCGCCCGATCTTTTCCAGATCCGCGCTGCGAAGTCTCGCCAGGACGCTTTCCCAGCGTCCCGGCCTGCCGCGAACCATCGCGCCCGCCATGGCAAGCGCCAGGGGCAGAAAACCGCACTCTTCCGATACGGAAATCGCCGCCTCCGGCAATGTTTCCAACTCTTCGCCCGCCCAATCAGCCAGAAGCGCCAACGCGGCGCTCTTTTCCAGCATGTCCAAACGGTGAGCCGCGGCGCCAAGCGCATCCGCCAAGCCGCCGTCCCGCGTCGTCACCAGCAACCGGCAGCGTGGCCCGAGTATGTCCACGAAGGATGCGGCATGCTCCACTTCCCAAACGTCGTCGAGAACGATCAGGCAGACCTTGTCCGCAAGCAGTCGCGGCAGCCGCGCCGCAGCCAGGCCCTCATCCACATACAACCCCAAATCATCGTTGAATGCGGCGCCCAACAGCCGGAAGGCCTGCAACAGATTCGGCTTAGTGCCAATCCGCAACCACACAATGCCGTCCGCAAAGGCCCTGCGGCTCTCCGCCGCCCGCGCAAACGCAGCCGCCAACGCCGACTTCCCGGCGCCTCCCATTCCGATCAGCGCCGTGGTCTGCTGCTCCGAGGTCATCACCACCGGACGTTGCACATCGGCGAGCACCGCCTCCCCCAGGCGTGTCAACTCCGCGCGCCGCGGCAGAAAGTGCGGCGGCAGCGCCGGAACCACCGTCAGAAAGGCCCCCAGCGGTGGGACCGGCTCCGCCAGAAGCGCCACCAATTCGTCCAGCGCCTCGGCATACGGACGCTTCTGGCGGAAATCCACGCAGTGCAGGCGAAGCCGGATCAATTCGGGCGGAATCAGCTCCCTTTCCCCCAGCCGTATGATCGGCAGGATGCCTTTACAAAAGAGCAGCGCATGCTCCCATTCCGCGAGCACATATGCCGACTGAATCGCGTGCGGACCGATCACCGCAATCACACGCTCCGCTGCTTCAATCGCGTCCCTCAGCTCTTGAAGAAAGGAGCGTCCGCGGCTTTCCATCGCCTTGCGGTCCCACCACACTCCTACCCCACGTTCCACCAGGTCTTGGTGTAACTGCCCAACAAAGGCTTCGTCATCCGCCCGGGCGTACGACAGGAAGACGCGGTGCTCTGGTGTGGTCATCCCCTCACGACTTTTGCCGATTGTAATGCTTCCCGCGGAACGTGCGAAAACGTCCGGCAGAAACTTCTCCCACCCGTGTAACTTGCCCGCTGGATTCCGCAGATCTAATTGAGAACGCTAGTCTTCAATACTTCGGAAGGAAAAACTCCCCGGTAGCCGTCGCGGCGTGCTGCTCAACGGTGCGGAACCGCAACCTCTAGGACCAGAACCCGCCCACGCGCCCTTCTTCCCAATCTAAGTATGGGGTGACCTGCCTTCGTCAACCCGGCGAAATAACTGAGATGCCTAAGTTGCATCGCTCCTCTCGCGGATTACTGCCATCCCCACCAAGGCGGACCAAAAGCGGACGGAAGGGAGGACGATCTGTAAGGATGCGCTCGAGATAAAGAAGTTAGAGGTAGAAGTTTCAGGGTCTGCAAAACCTTTATGCGTCGGTTCGATCCCGACCCGCGCCTCCAAGCTATTTAGCAGCAAATGACTTAGGTTGAGTATCGAGGCTCAAGAGTTCTGCTGTTCTTGCTTCGAGGCGGATCAAAAATGGACCGTCAAATCCAATTATTTCGATATCCTCTCATCGGGCACGACCTTGCGTCGATCCCATTACAAAACCGGCAACAGGAATCCCCTGTGGGTCGGGAATACGCACTCACTTCCTTCCCGGCTCGCGCGCGTGTTTGGGTTGACGGATTGGACGTTGCTCGCCGGGACGGTGATTGCGACGATGTCCTCGGCCCAGAAATGCACAAAGAGTTAACATCTTCCACAGACCAACGGCTTGTACTCTTCCCAGACGGGGGCAATCCGGGGCAAACCAATGAATCTTTGGAATGGAGCGGGAGACGGGGATCGAACCCGCAACCAACGGCTTGGGAAGCCGCTACTCTACCATTGAGCTACTCCCGCATGGCGAGCCTCGTATTGTCAGAGTAAACGTCATAGCCAAAGAAGAGCAAGATCTCCGGGTAATTAATGCGGCGACATCGAGCCGTGAACTCCGTCATCCCCGTTAATGTGCCAGCAGTTGTGAGATTCGCGTGCGATAGCCTCGGCTCATAGGTACCTTTTGCCCATCCTGCATCAGCACGAAAGACTCGCCCTCCTGTGAATCCGTTCTGATCTCCTTCACGTGCTGTAGGTTGACGATCGCTGAGCGGTGGACCCGGATGAAACAGTTTGGGTCGAGCCTGGTTTCGAAGTGAGCCATAGTCTCGCGTAACAGATGATTCTCCCGATCGGCGCAAATACGGACATAGTTCTCCTCGGCACCTATCCACCGGATATCCGTCATGGGGAGAAACAGGATCCGTCCCTTGGATTTGAATACGAGGCGCGTTGCGTAGGAAGTTCCTTCTGTATACGGCTTCTTCCCTGCCCCATTCTCATGCGCGACGGAGAGCTGATCCTGGGCCCTCTGAAAAGCCTGCTTTAGCCGTTCGCGCGTGAACGGCTTTAACAGGTAGTCAATGGCATTTATTTCGAAGGCCCGAATGGCGTACTTATCGTAGGCCGTAGTGAAAATGATCTTCGGAAGATGGGTATGCCCATTCGCCGCGAGCGCTGAAACAATGTCGAATCCATCCATGTCCGGCATCTGTATATCGAGCAGGAGTAGATCGGGATCTGTGAACTGCACCAGGTCGATCGTCTCCAGTGCATTTGCACCTTCTCCAACAATCTCGATGTTGCTGTCCCCTTGAAGCAGCTGCCGAAGCTTCTGCCTCGCCAATACCTCATCATCCGCTATGACCGTCTTGATTTTCATGGGAGTAGACCAGCGTGCTGGCGGTTAGACGCGGCAAGAAGCCAAGGGGCAGCAATAAAATTGCTTGGACCTCGCCGTCTGGAAATTCCTTCAGGGTGAACCGCTGATCATCGCCATAGTGCAATTCGAGTCGAGCCTTGACGTTCGCGATCCCCACCCCACGCCCTTCATGCTTAGATGCGGCCGTCGCAACGAGACCACGGCCTGAGTTCCTGACGCATATCCTCAACTGACCTTCGTGGTTCTGGGCTTCTATCCCCAGAAACGATTCACCGGTGGACACGGCCACGCCGTGGACGTATGCGTTTTCCATGAGCGGCTGCAGTATCATCGTTGGTACCATTGCATCCAGAACTTCAGGCTCAATAGCCACGTAACTGTGAACCTTTCCAGTGAAGCGCATTTGCTGGATGGACATGTATATCTGAACGAACTCAATCTCGTCGGTCAGCGGAATGAGTTTTGCGTCGCCTCTGTCCAGAGTCATACGCAGCATGCTGCACATTTGTTCGAGCATGCGGTCCGCGGCCTCAACGTCCGAATGCATGAGGCTTGAAATGCTGTTCATCGTGTTGAAAAGAAAGTGTGGATTCAGCTGCATACGCAGGGCGCGTAGCTGCGCATTAATTAATTCAGATTCCAGCCGGATTGCCGTGTTTTCCTTCTCGCGCAGCTTTTGGTAATAGCCAATGCCGCGGAACAAGAAGAAGACAACCCAAAAGGTAAGGAGATTATTGACCAGCTCGGTATCGACAAAATGACCCAGCCGGTGCAGGTAGCTCCAGGAACGATTTCCGATGCGAATGTTCCATGTGCTTGCGACCCAGATAGCTTCTTCCAGAACGCTGACGAGGATGCTCAGTGGCACTACATAGATAAAAATGGACTTGATCGTGGCACGTTGAATCCAGTCACCCAGCTTCCACCAGATGATCCAGCAGATGATACCCCAAAGCAGAAACTGAATCGCCCATAATAGGTAGACTTTGCCAAATGGAACGTTGTAGTTCCAGCTGCGTTCAAGCACCCATTCCTGGAGCGCAAAAAGAGCGGCTAACACTAACCATCCCGAAAGAAAGATGACGGGATGCATGAATGCAGGGCGTTGCGGCTTAGGTTTTAGATCTATGGTACTCAGTGAATACTTGCTCCCTTTGGCGAATTGATCTGCGCTAGCTCCGTAGCATACACCTCGTCCATAGGGAAGAGCGCAGATCCAGCGCCTCTGAGAACAAAGACGTCTTTGTGAGGATTAGCCGCCATCCACTGTACTGCGGATTCTTCCGACTGCTTCTGCTGCTCATTGGAAAGGGCAGATTTGGCCGCTGCAATATCCGCACGGAGATTGGCTTGAGCCTCATCTCCGCCCTGTTTTCCTGCGATTGTGAACCACCCGTATGCGGTGGAGATATCCTTCGGCACTCCTTTGCCGTCGCGGTACAAAATGCCAAGTACAACCGAGGAACGCCACGATCCTCCAGCTGCCGCGGCATTCAGCAGAGCAGTAGCTTCTCCTGAGTTCTGAGGCAGTTCAGGATGGTTCACAAACAGGAGCCCCAGGGAGTGTTTGGCGGGGATATACCCGGCATCGGCAGATTGCCGCAGATTGATCACCGCCCGATTCAGGTCATGCTTGTGCCCCTCGACGAGGGAATATAGCGTACCCATCGCATACTGTCCTTCGGGGCTATGATGCTTGGCCGCTTTCTCGAACCAATGTTCCGCTGCGACAGGATTCCGTTCCACACCAATTCCAAGGATGTACACAAGGCCGAGATAAGCTTCACCGCGCGGGTCGTCGCGCTTTGCGAGTTCATTCAAGAGATCGAGGCCCAATTGTGTATCCCTCGGCACGCCGGTACCTTTTAGGTATAACACCGCAAGATCGAGTTTGCCCGTGCTGGAGCCGGAGACGGAAGCTCTCTGGAACCACCTGACTGCCTCCTCAGCATCTGGTTTCACGCCGATTCCGGCAAGATAGAAATACCCAAGCTCAACCTGCGCGCCGGGATCGCCCTGCTCGGCAGCCTTTCGATACCAATAAGCTGCCTGGGATAAGTCGCGACTAACACCGCGCCCTGCGAGATAGTCACTGGCAAGCTTGAGCTCTTCAGGCAGGTGGCCCGCAGAAGCCCTTGTGTGAACGTCCTCAGTTGTAATATCCGGACTCGTATCGCTTGTGAATCGGGCGGCTGACCCAGACGGAGCCTGGCACAATATCGCAGAATCAGCGAATGAAAAAATGAGCCCAGTCAGAATAAGAGCGCTTCGCGCGTGCAATCTCCGGATCATCGCGGCCTCCTTGATGTGCTGTCATAGACAGTCATCTGGAGGTATAGTCACCCACTGAAATGCTGAATCAACCGAGGTTCGCCCCAACAAGAGCAGTGGTCATTGACCTGTCTTCACTTCTCGTCCCGATAGTTATGGACCTCATCACAAAGTTTGCAGATTTAGATTTTGACTTATACCAAAAGTTACGGGCGTCATCGGGGATGCGCGGGATCACATTATTGACCATTCTTCCACTTAGCCCGTTTGCACAGAACTTTGTCACTCGAATCGTACAATCCGTCACGCTTTCTGAAACCCGTATTAGAGCGGCCTCACATATTCAGAATTCTGGAGATATTTCGCCTGTTTCTCTCTAGAAGAAATCGTGCGCGAAACGAGCCCGTGCCATTCAACTCTGAATCTTTCATCTGATCTTCCATCGGCGTCTATTGGTCACATAGTTTTGGGGAATTTGTCGATTTGGCTGACTGTTTGCATTACTCGTCCGCAGGGTAGGAGGCCAGTGACACTACGTCGAGCGCGAAAGGAACACGGTTACGCAGCTCCAGCAAGCAGATCCCTAACGGATCGCTCCTGAGAGCGCGATCGGGAGCTAACGATTGCGCCCCGTTTCCCGCTTTGTGCAGACCCCTACCCGCAAGATTCTGAGAACACCACACGGAGGAAGTAAATGGGATCGATTCGAGCGGCATGGAACGCTGTTCTGTTACTCGCGGTTTTGGCGGCCGCGATATTGGCAAGCCAGAATGCCATTGGACAAGGCATCACAACGGGATCGATTGCAGGCTCGATCGCTGACCAACAAGGCGCCGTGGTGCCGCAGGCGACGATTACCGCGGTTGAAACTGCAAGCCATGCTACGTTCAAGACAGTGAGCGGAGCCGACGGTGCATTCATCTTCCACGATTTACCGATCGGTGCCTACGAATTAAGAGTGGAAAGCGCAAACTTTACTCCGTTTGTTGTCAAAAATGTTCGCGTGACTGCCGGCGTCACAACCCAGCTGGGAGTCCAAAGACTGGCCATTGGTACTACATCGACTTCGATCACCGTGGAGGCAGCCGCACCAATCCTGGAAACAAGTCAGGCGCAGGTTACTACTTCTTTCGATTCTGCCGCGATTCAGAGCTTGCCCCTGAACACAAACTTCGACAATCTGGCGCTTCTCGCACCCGGTGTCGTGCAGACCCATGACGCCCAATTCAGCAATTCAAATGGAGTCGGTATCTCGGCGAATGGCCAACGCGGGCGTTCCAACAACTTCGAGATCGATGGACAAGATAACAACGACAACAACGTGGGCGGCCCGCAGGTATTCTTCGGCAGTCCGGACGCGATATCCGAAATTCAGATCATCACCAACAACTACGGAGCGCAGTATGGCCGCAATATGGGTGCGGTGGTAAATTATGTGACAAAGTCCGGCACCAACAGTTTTCATGGCAGCGGCTTCGAATACTATACGGGCTCCTGGGGGAGCTCTCTTAAGAACAGCCAGAAGAGCTCCCTGTTCGGATTCTGTGCTCCCGGAGAAGATCCGGCGGACGGGTGCATGCCGATCACAGTGCCCCGTACAGTCGATAACAAATTCGGAGGCACATTTGGCGGTCCGATCCTTAAGGACAAACTGTGGTTTTTCTGGAGCACCTATTGGGACCGCACGCGCGATGGGGGAGCTGTTTCAACCTCACAGGGCGCGATTACACCTACGCCGACCGGCCTGACCCAATTACAGGCGGCGTTTCCTAACAATCCCGCCGTAGCTTCGTTTTTAAACCAGGGACCATATGGGATCAAGACCGGTAATCCAACGCCAGTGGCGGGTTCAATAGTCACACAAACGGTGACAGATGGAGTCACCTCCGCTCCGATAGAATTTGGCGGGGTTGCAAGAACGGTTCCTGCCCTGTTCAACGACGGCGAACAGCTGGGCCGCCTGGACTGGGAGCCGACTACGAAAGACCGCTTCTTCGTCCGCTACTATTATCAAAATGCTCTGCAAACTGGTCTCCTGGCCGGGAATACATCAACTGCTATGGCAGCCGGTGGATTCTTTCAATTACCTGCTCGAACTCACTCGATTGGCGCCGACTGGACACACACCTTTTCGCCTTCCTGGATCAATCAGTTGCGATACAGCTTCCAGCAGGCGGTGAGCAGCTTCGAGGGAGGCGCTGTCCCCGATTGCACCAACCACAATTTCACCGCATGCCCGAGTTCTATTACCTTTCAGGATGGCACCGATTTTAACTACGGTTACCCCAGCAACTTTCCGTCACAAAAATTTATCAAGATAACCCAGGTCCAGGACAACGCAAACTGGAACCACGGCAATCACAACATCGCACTGGGCGGCGAATATGGGTATCAAAATTCTCCCGGCACCTTTCTGCCGAATTACAACGGCTCGTTAACCTTTCAGGACTTCAATTCCATGCTTCAGGGGAATGGCTTTCTTGGTCTAACCGATGGCAACCTAGTGATTCCCTTCAGGGAAAATGATGTCGCTCTCTACTTTCAGGATGACTGGAAGATCCGTCCCGACCTCACGCTCAATCTAGGCTTGCGCTGGGAGTTCTTTGGCCAGGCAGTGAATGTGCTGCACAATTCAACGATGGAACGCCAAACCGGGCCAGATCCATTATGGAATACTGCGCTTCCGCTCTCCATCACCACTTTCCAGAAAGTTCCCAACCGCTGGAAGAACTACCAGCCGCGGATTGGTTTTGCGTGGAACCCAAATCACGGGCGGCTTGTGGTTCGCGGGGGATACGCTATTAATTTTGACCCGGCTTTCTACAACATCTTCGAAAACTCGGGCGTCTCAGCCCCGGTAGCAAACGCCGGTGCGATCAACTGCGGCGGAGGATATCAGTGTCTGCCGGCTACCGGGACAACGGGCGCGACCGTGCGCGCGCAAAACCTTGCGGCACTCCCAACCAGCGGCGATCCACGCTTTGATGTAGAAGGGCCGCTTTTGCCCAACTTCCGCAATCCTTACACCCAGACCTATTCACTTGGCATTCAGTATGGAATCGGAAACACAGCGGTCGTCGAAATCCGCTATGTCGGCAATCACACCGCGGCTCTTTTCCAATCGCTGAACGGCAACCCAAGTCTCAATTTTCTGGCCTCGTCATTCCCGTCTTACGTCTCTCCGAGTGCACTGTGCCAGGACCCAACTGCTCCCGGATTCCAGACTCTGAATTGCAATGTCGGAGCGCTTCAGGCTGCTACGGGCAACACCGGGTTCTCGAACTACAACGGCCTTCAGACGAATGTGACCACGCGTGCCTTCCATGGCTTCACCGGAACGTTGCAGTACACGTACAGCCGGACCATCGACAATGCGAGCGAGATTTACCCCACCGGCGCCGGAGGAAATACTCTGCAGTATTCCCAAAACCCTCTCAATACCAATGTGGCCGAGAGGGGTGTGAGTGGCATCTCTTACCCCAACGTACTGGCGTTTGGCTTTGTATACGAGGTTCCGCACTTTGTTCATAACAATGGCTTTCTTGCCAAGGTGGCAAACGGCTACTCCATCAATACCATATATGGGTTCAACAGCGGTCAGCCGTTCACTCCGTTCCAGGGACTTCAACCGAACCCAAGCAATCCCAATACCGCTGTGGGGGGAACCTACTGTGACGACAATTTCAATCAGGCCGTTCTGGGAGTAACCAGCTGCCGCCCGATACTGACGAACCCGAAGGCTCCGAATTCACCAACGTCTTGGGACTTTAACACGGTGACCGCGGCCAATGCGCTCGGAAATCCCTACCCTGGAGTAAGCCGTAATACACTGCGCGGACAATCCTGGAACAATTTGGATTCGAGCATTTTCAAGACGACTCCACTCACCGAACGTGTGAGCATGCAACTGCAGTTTAATGTCTTCAACACCTTCAACCGCCAGTTCTTAAGCGCACCAGGCCCTTTCCTCGGGGCATCCAGTTTCCTCACCGGGGCCTTCAACGACGGTTCAAATCGCACGGTGCAATTGGGAGGGAAGATCCTCTTCTAAGTCCCGGTTTCGAAATCCAGTCTCGCCGAAGAGGCAATGGCAATTCCGCATCGCCTCTTCGGCTTCTGAATTAGATAGAACAAACCGCCATCGATCAGATTTTTTGACCAAGCAGCGCAAACTTCCCTGCCCGCGTCTATTGAACCTTCCCCTGGGGTCGCAGTCTGCGTAATTCCGCCGCGCACGCGAGCGCGTTGAGCGACGTAACCTTCAGGTTATCGAGCGAAGCCCATATCCAGAAGCGATTCGTCGCCTCCTCGAGCCCACTCTGCGTGCGCACGCGCACCAGCACATCGCCCTGTCCAGCGCTACTGAGATTGTTTGGCGGCTCAGCATCGCCCAGTACTACATCTACGTGCTCGCCTTTGAGCATCGCTTCCACGTGCTCGAGCAGCCGCGGTTGATTGAGCTCTACGGCAAGCGAAATACCCTGGCCGTGAAACACGGGCACGTGTAGTAACTGAATGCCCAGATCCGGTAACTGGCCGCCAGAGACCAGGGAATAATGCCTTCGTACGCGAGCTTCGCTGTCCCCGAGATTCACTTTTGCCGACTCGCCGAGCGACAGAACCGCGTTGAAGGCCACCTGCGTATCGTAAACATCCTTCGGTAGACTCTGGAAGCTAAGGAGCCCAACCGTCTGCTGATGCAACTCGTCCATCGCCGCGCGGCCGTATTCCGACGCCGGTTCGAGCACGGTTGCCGAGGCGTCACGCACGCCACCCAACTCCTGCAACCGCGCCAGCAGCAGCACCAAGGCCAGGGCGACTGGATGAGCTGGTATGACAGCCGACGTGCTCAAATCCGGATCTTCGCTGTGCCCGGCCGTCGTTCGATCCAGTAGCCAGGGCGCCCGGACCAAGACTCCCGGATGTCCTTCAAGTGCATAGGAGAGATCGACAATGCTCGCTCCCGCGCTGAGCGCCTTCTTCCAGTATTCCCGCGTCACCGTCGGCGCGCCTGCGAAGAAAACGAAATCCGCCTGCTCGAACGAATCCTGCTCGATCCGTTGGATAAACGTCGCTTCGTCCCCCGCCGCTTCAAGTTTGCCGACCTGGGACTCATCGTCGATCAAGACAAACTCGTCCGTACTGAAGACCGACTCGGCCAGAGTCTCGTTCAGTTCTTTGCCCCGCAATGATGCTGCGCCCACAATCACGATCTTGTATCTTGCTGTCATAGCGTCGTTGTGCTCGTAGAAGAACTTAGCGACTCATCCTGCGTAGTTTTCCGATGACGCTGCCGGGCATATGCCCCGCGCGCCACAATACCCGAGAACATATACCCGAGAGCCATCAGCAGTAGCACCACGCGTGAAAAGAAGACCAGCAGGTAAATTACCAGACCCATCAGCACGATCCAGCGGACTGGATGCCGCTTCGACAGGTTGATCTCTTTGCCGCTCCAGAAGCGCCAGGTACTCACCATAAGAAAGGCGACCAGGCCTACAAGCAGCAGCCAGAGTATTGCCGTCCATGCATTAAAAGGGTGCCCCTGAAAACCGTGCACAACCGCTGCAATCACCCCGGCGGCCGCTGGGATGGGCATACCAACAAAGTACTTCCGCCCAGGTTTTCCGGGATTCTTCGGCAGCGGATCATTGCTGATATTGAAGCGCGCCAGGCGACAGGCTCCGCAGATCAGAAAGAGAAAGCAGGCAAACCCTCCCAACTGAACCAGCCTCTCGCGCACCCATGGGTCCATGGTCGCGGGCAGCATATGAAAGCCCCAGCTAAAGGCCAGGATGCTGGGCGCCACTCCGAACGTAATTACATCAGCCAGTGAATCCAGCTCCTTGCCAAAGTCGCTGGTCGTGTTCGTCATGCGCGCAATTCGGCCATCGATCGCATCGAAGGGAATAGCGAAACCGATAGCGAGCGCCGCGAAGTCGAAGTGATGTGGCTCCTGGATCGAGCCCTGCAGGCTTTGTGTGATCGCGTAGTAGCCGGCGGCGATGTTACCCGCGGTAAATACCGATGGCAGGATATACATGCCCCGGTGGCGCCGGCTCCCACGTGCCTGATCCGGATTCTTCAAACCAGGGTCTCCGCCAGCAGTTCGTCCTGCGCCTGCATTGGCAGTGCATCCGGAATATTGGCCAGTATGCTAGAGCCGCCCTTCACATGATCGCCCTTTTTCACATGCAGCTTTGCATTTCCAGGCAGAAGAACATCGACACGTGAGCCAAATTTGATCAGGCCGATGCGCTGGCCACGTTCCAACCGGGCGCCGGGTATCGGGTTGAATACGATGCGACGCGCCAGCAAACCGGCGATCTGCTTGAATGCGACCGTATATCCCTCATCGGCTTCAATCACGGCAAGATTCTGCTCGTTTTTTTCGGCGGACGCTGGGTTCATGGCATTCAGGAACTCGCCCTGCTGGTAGCGCACCTCGCGTAATAACCCGCTGATAGGTGACCGGTTTACATGCACATTGAATACGTTCAGAAAGATGCTCAACCGCAGTGTTTCCCCTTCCGGAGTAGTTACGCGCAGTACTTCAGTGACCTTGCCGTCGGCAGGAGAAACCACCAGGCCCTGGCCCTGGGGAATGCCGCGATGCGGATCGCGGAAGAACCACAGAAAAAATATCGCCAGCAGAACTGGCACAATGGACCACGCCCAGCCGCCAAGAAAGATGTGCAGGAGCGCGGCCACGACCAGCAGGGCGATTCCGTAAAGATATCCGTCACGAACCATAAGTGGGGAGCAGCAACGAAACTCCTCTCATTATAGGTTCTTCAACGCCTTTCTACCGGCAATGCACACGAATCTCAGCGCATGCCAACATCGAAGCAAACGGTCATCGAATTGGAGAATTCTATGGAATGGGCGAGCGCAAAGCGTCAGGCGACGTACGCTCGATAGTGACTACTTCGTCGGGCCACCAACTGGTCTTTCACATAGAGCTTCAGCTTTTTCAGCCGGACTTCCTCGAGCTGTTCCTGCTCGGACAGATACGGCCTCTGGATGAGAATTTCTAATTGTTCCGAATAGTGACGATGTTGCGCTTCCAAACGGTGGATTTCTTCACTATCCGGCGACCCATTTGCTTCCATGTCCATGCGAAGATACCTCCTCTTCATTCAGACGCATCCAACCTAGCACCGGGATGACACGACCTTCAATCGATTTTTTGAGGAAAGTTTTCCACCGTCCAGGTTGTTCACTCCAGGCTCTTTCCCATCAGAACAGCATCTTCGTCCGGGCCGCAATAGTACCCTCGGCGCAATCCCTCCTTGAGCAGTCCCGCCTTTTCATAAAAACAAATCGCATTCTCGTTGCCGGCGCGAACTTCAAGTTCTATCCGCTCAGCGCCGTAAGCGAGGGCCCAGGTTGAGACGGTGTTCAGGAGGGCTTTGCCCAAGCCCTTCCGGCGGGCATTCTCGACAACCACGATCGACTCTAGCTCGCAGACGTCGAGAACCATTCTGGCTGCAGCGAACCCCTTTAACTGCTGGGCGTCGCCCTGAACATCAACTGCGACCCAAGCCGCGTGGCGGACGTTCGCCGTGTCAGGGGCGAGGAGGAAGCTCTCGTATGCGGAGCGATCCCAGTGCGGAGCCTCTGGCGTGGGGGTTTCAATACTCAGGATCCGATCGAGATCGTCTGCGGTCATTGCCTGGATAAGGATCATTCAGGCCTTCACGGATGTGGTCTGATCTGCTCGAGCGCCCGGCTTCGCGAAAAGCTCGGCGTCGGAACGCCGTACGTAATTCCCATCGAGCATCGCGATATCATCGAAGTCTTTCGCTTGCAATCGCGGCACGGCACAGACAAGCGCATCGGCCGCAGTCGGCGGGTCGACCAGTACAGCGGCGGGAAAAGCATGCGCTGCGTTTTCTTCACACACAGCGAGAGTTCCGTTCAGCCGCCTACGGACTTCTTCCGGCGTAAACAGCGATTCTTGCTTTTGCTCGCGAAAATAATATTCATCCCGGCCTCCATCGAGTGCAGCCATATCCGCCTGCGCCTGTTGCGCGAGCACCGCCAAACGCGAGACGGCCACTAAGGGCAAGTTTAACGCTTCGGCAAGAGCCTTGGCTGAACTGACGCCAATACGTACACCTGTAAAACTCCCGGGACCATTGACCACGACGATGGCCTTCAAATCCTCGAGGCTGGAGCCCTGCGCCGCCAGAAGATCCTGTATCTTCGGCACCAGTTGCGCCGCATAGGTCTTGCCTGCCAGCTCAGCCTGCACTAAAAGCGAGACAGTACGATCATTCCACCGCGCCAGCGCGATCGTCCCCAAAGCACCGCAAGTATCGATTCCAAGCAGCATCTATAAATCCTTGACGGGGTCCTGGCAGATTTCGAGCAGCACCCCGCCCGCGCTCGAGGGATGCACAAAGAAATAAAGATGACCTCCCGCGCCCACCTGAACTTCGTCTGAAATCACTCGCACACCTCTGGCTTTCAGATCCTGAAGTGTATTGCCGATATCCTCCACATGCAGCGCCACATGATGTAAACCCTCGCCGCGCTTTTTCAGAAAGCGCCCTACCGGTGAGTCCTCGCTCGTCGGCTCAAGCAACTCAATGCGGCTGTCATTCATAGGGATCATCGCAGTATGCACCTGCTCATGCTCCACTGTCTCCTCGTGCGCAACACTCAGACCCAGGGCTTCATAGAAGCCGCGTGCCTTCGCAATGCTCTCGACCGCAATCCCGAGATGATCAATTCTGGTCATCACTTCACTCCGAAGACCTGCGCTACAAGTCGCGGTACCAATCGATACGGATCCTCCTGCCCTGCAGCGACACGCTCCGCGTGTTCCGCAAACTGCTCGGCGCTCAACCCGTGCGCACTCGCTTCCTTGAGCAGCGCCAGCCGCACCATCTCCTCGATTCGTTCCCGCCAATAGGTTTTACGGCGAGCTTCCAATCGCCCCTCCGCTGCCAGCCACTGCTTCATCTGCTCAATGGCACCCATCAGATCGTCGACTCCCTCCCCGGTTGTTGCAATGGTTTTCACAATAGGAGTGGCCCACGAATCATGACCTCCGACAAGGGACTGCATCGTGCGAATTTCCCTCTCTACTCGATCTGCTCCCTCGTGATCGGCCTTGTTGATCACGAAAATGTCGGCGATCTCCATAATGCCGGCTTTGATGCTCTGGACATCATCGCCCATGCCCGGCACCATCACCACGACTGTCACGTCGGCGAGCCTCACGATGTCGACCTCATCCTGGCCCACGCCCACGGTTTCGATCAGGACCAGATCTTTGCCGCTCGCCTCGATCACCTGCGCCACATCCGCCGTCGTTCGCGCCAGGCCGCCGAGCGAACCACGTGTCGCCATGCTGCGCACGTACAGTCCGTTATCGCCGATCCGCTCCTGAATGCGAATACGATCCCCAAGTATCGCTCCTCCGGTAAACGGGCTGCTTGGGTCGACAGCGACAATGCCTACCCTCGTATCCGCCGCACGATAGGCGCGCGTCAACCTGTCAACAAGCGTGCTCTTGCCCGCACCCGGTGAACCTGTCACTCCAATGCGCAGTGCGCGGCCTATATGAGGAAAGCAGCAGGACAACACCTCGACTGCTTCCGGAGCGTCGTTTTCCACCAAAGAAATGGCTCGCGCCAGAGCGCGTACGTCGCCAGAGCACACTCGTTCCACCAGGTCCTTGACGGCGCTGTCCATCACCGGTGTCATCGCAATCGATGATAAACAAAGCGGCCTCCACCCGCTTCGGAACGGAGGCCCAAACTTTGCGTGAACCGCTTTACAGTCCGCCTGTGACCTTCTGCGCCGGAATAAAGTCTTCCATCACGGCTTCTCGCATCAGATCCGGAGGCAGCAGACCTTGCGCTAGGATGAAGTTATGAAACTTCTTTGCATCGAATTGCGCGCCTAGCTGTGCTTCGGTGTCTTTCCGTAGCTGCAACAGTTTTGTATAGCCGTAGAAGTAAGAATTCGCCTGCCCGGGCATGCGGAAGGTGTAGCGCTCCACCTCCTGATTCGCAAATGGCACCGAAAACGCGACATCCTCCGTCAACACTTTCATCGCGTCGGCCGGCTGAATCTTCCCTGCCTGCAACTCCGGATCGAGAAACGCCCTTGCCGCGCGCAGTAGCCGGAATTGCAGTGAGATCAACTGCCCTTCGAGCGGCATGTACGGTTTGGTGATGTATTCGGAATAAAGCCCCCATCCCTCAACGTTGGTGCTGTTGAAGGCATAGAGAGCTCGCGCCAGCGATACTCCATGCTCGACCATGGAATCAAATTGCAGCTCATGTCCGGGGCGCGCTTCATGTGCGGTCAAGGTCCATGACGCCGCGTCATAAGCGTAGTCGTCGACTTTTTCTGCCTTCGCCGAGCCCGCAGCCGCGGGCATCGTGAGCGGCAGCACGAACTCGCCCTGCTGGCCGGTGTTATTCAAGAGCGGTGGAGGGACCATGTGCGGGGCCGGCTGCTGTGCGCTCTCCGCCGGAGTGCCGAGACGAATACGCGCCGGCCTGTCCGGCAGCGTCACCAGATTATCGGTCACAATAATGCCTTCAATCTCCTTCAAGCGCTTCTGGTAGAACGGCAGGATCGCCTCACCCGTCAATTGATCCTGTTTTAGGCGATGGATCACGTCGCGATAATCGCTCGAAGGCCACCCGCGCTGTTTGGCAATTTGCGCGGCAATCGTCTGCATTTCCGCCTGATATTCACCGAAGGCCTTATGAGCCATCTCAGCAAGCTGCGCCGGAGGAATATCGATGCCAAAGCTTTCCAGGTTGAGCGCATATTCCTCGGGAGGAAGCCGGAAATCCGTTCGCGTCTTCGGTAAAATCTGCGCCCGCACCCAAGCGTCGTACTCCGTCAACTGCGTCTTCAGCTTTGCCCAGGGCTCTTCCCATCCCATCAGCCCATATTTCCTGAAGAGATCGGGAATCCCCTCGGTATACATCCCATTCCGCTCTAGCCCCGTCTCCACTTCGGCCTTTGCCGGATAGATGATCCCCGGCTTTGCCATCTGCTCTTCGGTCCGCTGCCTGAGAATCTCCGTAATCGGCTTGTATCCCGGCTCCAGACCTGCATATTTGCGCAGCCGCACCACAGCAGCCTTCCTGCGCTCCGGAGTCACCTGATCGTCAAGCAGTCCCTGCAGGCCGCCAAACACATATGCGCTGGCGTTGAGATAAGACACCTCATGCGCCTCGCTGAAGTCGTATTGCTTCAGTCCTAGCTCGTTCGAATGAATCAGAATCTTCAGGTCCTCGACGACGTCCTTGTTCTTCTCCGTCAGCAGCGCGGCATGCAGCTTAACCAACACTGCCCTGGTCTCAGCAATCTGCTCGTCGTTATCCTGCTTTGTCGGCTGGCCGATTAGCGCGTCATATTGAGCCAGGCCCTCCCGCGAGGCGCCCTCAGGTTGATGCTTGTTGTTGATATCGATCAACAGATTCGTGTACTGGTTGCTCTGCGCGATCCAGCTCTTATCTGTAGAAGCACCGGTCTGCGCGATAGTGGTACAACCGGTCATCAAAATGGCAATCATTACGGCTTGCGCTGCAAAACGCATAGAAACGGTCTCCTGAAAATCTTTGTGCAATATGGGAAATGCGCGACATGTACTTAGACAGCGCTTTCCGTACCCAGGGAAGCAAATTTTGCCATGAATCGCCCTTTGTCCGTGACTAGTCCATCCCAGAACCTTGGGATGCTGGTCGGCGACCATCGGGAACAGCCACGCGAAGCGCCTTGCCTGTGACGGCCGGTCAACCGCGTGACGGATGGACCTTCAGAATCTCGCGCGCGATGACCATCCTTTGAATCTCGCTTGTGCCCTCGCCAATGGTGCACAGCTTCACATCGCGATAAAATTTCTCCGCGGGATAATCCTTGATGAATCCGTACCCGCCGTGCAGCTGGACCGCCTCATCACAGATGCGAACTGCTACTTCACTCGCGTACAGCTTGGCCATGCTCGATTCGCGCGTAACACGCTGCCCTGCGTCTTTCAACACTGCCGCACGCTGGGTAAGCAGCCGGGCCGCATCCAGCTCCGTCGCCATATCAGCCAGTTTCCACTGGATTCCCTGAAATTCCGCGATTGCCTTGCCGAACTGTCTGCGCTCTTTGACGTATTTCACAGAGGCATCGAGCGCGCCGCGTCCGATTCCCAAGGAGAGCGCTGCGATCGAGATGCGCCCGCCATCGAGCACCCGCATCGAATCGATAAATCCCTCACCCAGCTTGCCGACAAGGTTCGCCTCCGGAATCTCGCAGTCCTCAAAGATCAGCTCGGAGGTATCGCTGGCCCGCAGCCCCAGCTTATTTTCTTTTTTGCCCGGCCGAAATCCCGGCGTACCCTTCTCGACGACAAACGCCGAAAGCCCGTGCGTGCCCCGCTCCCGGTCCGTCACCGCAATCACAACCGCCACATCGGCGTAATGGCCATTGGTGATGAAGGTTTTGTTGCCGTTCAGCACCCAGCCGTCGTGCGAGCGCACGGCTGTCGTCCGCGCCGCGCCAGCGTCCGAGCCTGAGCCGGGCTCCGTCAATCCCCACGCACCCAGCCACTCACCGCTCGCCAGCTTAGGAATGTACTTGCGTCGCTGCTCTTCATTCCCCGCGAGGAAAATATGGTTCGTGCACAGCGAATTGTGAGCCGCGACAATAATGCCTACCGAGCCGTCCACAGCAGACAACTCCTCGATGGCCAGCATGTAGTCTACGTAGCCCAGCCCAGCCCCACCGTACTCCACTGGGAAAATCACGCCCAACAGGCCCATCTGTCCCAGTTGCTTCACTACGTCCGCGGGAAACTCACTCGCTTCGTCCCAGCGCATTACGTTGGGAGCGATCTCGCGCGCTGCGAAATCGCGAATCTCCCTGCGCAGCTGCTCCTGGTCCTCGGTCAGCGTGAAGGGATAGGTGGAAATCGCACTCTGCTCTGCTGAAGGCGCACTCATAGAAAGACTCCGATTCGACCGGTTTCGTCAAAACTTGTGATCCTATCATTTACAGCGCAGGATTGTCGCCGCCTTTATCACCTGATAGCACATCGCTTTCAACATTGCCAAATGCACCTAACGCGATTCATCCCGATTGGATGGTGTCTGCTGCATAGTTCCGGTCAATGCAGGTCATAAAATTTCTTCTGAAGAAGTGCATTACCTAGATCCACGCTTTTTAGAGCACTCTTGATAGTCAATACAGCTGAGTTGGTCTTACTCGCATAGGGATTGGTCAGCGATTCAAGAGACTCACGGAACTCGCTGGAAGCCGCCTTTTGAATCGCAGCCAGAATGTCTGCCCGATGGTGGCCAACGTCGATCACATTTGCAGCGCGTATTCGGCCCGCCTGACGGATTCCGATATTGACTGCCGGGACCTTAAAAGAGGGCGCTTCGATGATTCCGCTGGAAGAATTTCCCACAACAGCAACCGCGCAGCGCAGGACGCTATGGTATGCTTCCGCACCAAAATTATCGACCGTCTCACCCCTGCCGGAGTGCGATTCAACCCATTGCCGGATTCTGGTTCGGATGATCCGTCCCGCGGTGTCGGCATTCGGCATAGTAAAGATCACAAAGAGACGAACCTGATCGAGCGCCGCCAGAAGCTCGTCTATCTGCCACTCAACCTGCTCATATTCGAGGGTAACGGGATGAAATGTTACCAGGAGGAATGGCCGCTCAACATCGATGCCAAACCGGTCGTGCAATTCTTTGGGCGTAAGTTGCGGCGTGGTCAAGACGTGATCGAGCGCCGGCTCACCTGATACAAAAACGCGATTTGGGTCTTCTCCTAATTGAATGACGCGGTGGGCATAAGCTTCCGTAGCAGTAAAGTGCAGGTGACTTAGTTTGGTTATGCAATGGCGTAACGCATCGTCAATCGCACCTTGGGTCAGCTCACCTCCGCTGAGATGAGCAACAGGAATTTTGAAGGGCAGTGCGGCCAACGCCGCAGCGAGCATCTCGTACCGGTCGCCCAGCACGACGAGAATATCCGGCTTGTATTTACCGAAGGCCTGGCCAAATCCGATCAGCCCCAGACCAATCGACTTCGCAATCGCGTCCGGAGTATCAGAGGAAAGCAACATCTCCACGCGTTCGCTGATCTCAATGCCATCATTTTCTATGAACCGGACAGTCAATCCAAATTCCGGAGAAAGGTGCGTACCGGAGACATATAATTTTAGAGATAAGTCTCGATCGGCCTCGAATGCCTTCAGAAGCGGGCGATAGGCAGTATAATCTGCACGCGATGTAGTGACGACTCCGATGGATCTCAATTACGTCTTTCCAGCAGTAAGAGCCTTCTAACAACACAGAGCTACGTGTTATTCGCCCGGTACGGCCATGGAGCATTCGGTATCTGACAGAGCTGCTCGAACCGCTCAGGATTGGCGATGCTTACAAGATAAGCATAACGATACAGCTGTCCACCGAAGCTGCATTTAAAGAATTCCAGCGAATCGCCCGGATGTAATCCACCACCAAGGTGCAGCATCTTGCATCCTTGCTTTCTTGCCCATTTGGATCCTTCCACAACCAACAGTGTAGCTGCCCGATACTTCTTCCCGATTTCATTCCCACAAGCGAGGTGATAGTGGGCAGAGTCGCGTCCTGCCAGGAAGATACTTGCTCCTACGAACCGGTCGTCCAGCCATGCAAGAGCGATGCCGAGACGGCTCCCCAATGAGGCTAGGCGCCGAAAATAGGCAGACGGAAACCTGTAGAAATCGTCAGCGTGACGGGATTCCATTGTCCGCGTATACAATTCAGCGAACCGATCTAGGTTCAACCCCACATCAGGGTCTGTTCCGCTTGTCCAGGTCACGCGCAACATCCGGCGGGCAACATTCAGATCCGAGCGCCGGTCTTTATGCATGCTAATTGGGCGATCCCGATTGTCATCCCAGTTTTTCACGTCGATTGCAGTAGTCAATCCACGAAACCTGATCCTGACCAGCTTCTGCCACGTATCCAGTGGCGTGAACCATTCTTCCTGCCGCATAAGCGGGTGCAAACGAAGCACGCAGCAAACGACATCACGGTCAGAACACCAATCGCGAAGGTCATCAAGAAAGTAGCGGAGGTCATGCTCCTCGGTTGGTTGAGACCCTGAAAGACGCAGGAGGCCCCCATATCCATACGGCGAACATGCATCGCTCCAATCGATCCTGGAGCCGCTCACAACCGCGGACATACGGCGAACGAGGAGCGGGGCGAGGAATTTGTACGAATCAGTGCCAGCAACGATGGCTATTGGCTCGGAATACTCTATTGCCGAAGTTGCCCAGGCATACGCAGGCAGATAATAAGCGTCCGGCGTAGGTGAATCATTGACCAGTGTGTTCCAGCGTTCTGCATCTGAGTGATTCGATGCAGTCAGCACTTCAAGCGCGGTCTCTTGCATATTTCTGGTCCCCGAGCAGCTCCGTTGGCTCCTCGATCAGTTCGTTTTGTCCGCCGCGCTGCACGAAGAATAGGATTTTACTGGTGGAGCATTGCTATCTGAACCAAGCCACGCGCCGCCAGATAGGTTTTCTTGAGATGCATGTTAGCGGATGGTATCCCCGTCCTGGCAAAGGATTTTTCGCAGTCCTGAGTGGACGGGCCGCGCATGTTTCCTTCTAGGTATGCAAGTCCGGGACAACGCGTGCACGTGCCAACGTGATCGCATCCCGAGCAAACGGGTAGATCGCTCGCGGTAATGGAGCGCACCTCGTTGAGCTGGTCAGAATGGCGCCAGATGTCCATGAATTTCTGCCTGCGCACATTGCCGCTGGGCAACGGAAACTGCACGCAGGGAAACAGATCGCCATATGGCGAGATATAACACGCAGTGTGGCCTGCGCTGCACGGAAGCTCCCGTAAGACGTCATCGTTCACTGCGGGGGGCGGGGCGCAGAATTCGTTGACGTCGCCGACCAAATCTGAGTTGCGAAACACCCCCCGCAGTTGAGGCACACCGAGGCCCAACTGGAGAACAGACCGGTCACCATCCATCATCGGCGTAATCGTCGGGTCGATGGTGTAGTCAGCGCCCAACTCCGTTGCGAGTTCCTTCACGCCAGCGTGGTCGTTCAGGTTCTGCATCATCAGGACGTTCGCGATGACAACCCTCACACCATGGGACCGCAGCAGTCGAATCCCGGCAACGGACCGCTTTAGCGACCCTGGAAGCAGTGTGACAGCATCGTGCACCTCCGGCCTATGAGAGTAAATGCTGACCTGCACATCCTGAACCATCAGATCGCGCAGGCGTTGTGCTTCTTTTTCCCGAATCATGAACGCGTTCGTCTTGATCTTCACGCAGAACATCAAGGAGCGAGCGTATTCAATGATGTCGAAGAAATCCATGCGCATGAAGACTTCGCCGCCGCTCAATGTAAGGAAGAAAACCCCTGCTTCGGCCAACTGATCGAGCAGGCTGCGGATCTCGGCGGTGGTCATCTCGCCGTGATCGTCGTGGTCGAGGTAGCAATGGACACAGCGCTCGTTGCAGCGGTAAGTAACATCGAGCTGTACGCTGAGCGGCACCCCACGGTCGAGGGCACGTTGTCCGAGCTCCTGCATCAAGCTCATCGCGGCCCTCCCTGCGCCGTTCTCGCGATAATGGGATCGCTGGAGATAACCAATATGCCGTGGCTGGCCAGATTGTTCACAAAGCTCTCGGCATCCTTGAGTGCAGCTTCGGAATCGACTTCAAATTCCGGGTAGATCTTCTGCTCTACGATCTCGGCGAGCGTTGTTTTTCCGTCTGCGGATTGCCAGATGACGGTGCCGACCTGGTTCAACGTAAACAACGTCGAGTCCTTCGCGGACATAATCATCATCTCGCCGTCCAACGAACGCGCTGCCACCTCAGTCGCTCTCGCAATGTAAACAGGGTTCATGCGATCAGCTCCCAAACACTTTCATCCGGAACAAAGGTCAGCCGGTACACGGGAACACAGCTTACCAATTTGCAAGCCGATTCAAAAACCAGGCCCACCAGCTCGGGGTCGTGAGCAAAGAACAGCACGTTTTCCAGCAACATACGGGCGGCTTCGCTGCTTTTCACCGGCTCAATGGTATTCTCAGATCCTTTTTGGAGAAAATACACGGCCGCCAGCGGTGCCTGGACGTTTTCTCCTATCTTGGCCAGCTCCCCGGCGAACGGGGTGCCGTAGGCGAGGTAGCCACGCCCGCGGCCCCCCCCATCATCGACACGTAGATACGAAATCTCATCGGTGAGCAGTGTCGCGTCCGCCGGCGCCAGGCGCGAGATCGTCGTCTTTCCGGCTCCTGAAACCCCTGCAAAAAGGTAGGCTTTGCCACTACACACCGCACTGGCTGCATGCACCAGCAGTCCTCCCTGCCGTGCCAGGACCAGGCTGTGTATGATACGCAGCACCGCATCGAGAGAGTATGGGTTCGGCGACTGTAAAATCCGGCCGCATCGCGATACCGGTTCCCACTCCGCGCGCAGGTCGCCGCGCTCGATGAGCCACCGTCCCGACTCGAAGCGCACCGCAACGTCATCTTCCTCGGTGATCCTCCTGGGGGCTACGAGCTCGATATCGAACTCAAAGATCGGATCAGCCTCGGGGTTAAGGAATCCTGCATAACGATCTTCAAGCATGCGCAGAAATTCCGGGCTTTCACTACGTACCTGGACCGGCATTCCTCCAATCTCAATGATGACTTCCTGCCCAACGGTTGCGGCTAGCTCACCCATGACATCCCCCTGTTCCCAAGGCGCCGCAAGCGGCGACCCATGCGCAGTGTCATGCGCGTGCAGAAAACCGAGCGTCGCAATATGAAGGAGCTGACGTTCTGCCACCATGATTGTCTGAGATGCACGCGGCGGCCATTGCGAACAAGTTGGATTACCTGCCCTATGATGTCTGGTACGGTTATCGCTGGATCGTTGTGCTCAAGTGAGTCTCCCCGTGTGGTCACCAGATCGCCGTGAATACAGGTAATACGATGAGCGACCAGCATACCTTCCCGTCGATATAAGACAATATGACCCGGTTGTAGCTCAGCGATATTACGGCGGCACGCCGTTATGACGTCACCTGGCCAGATCGCGGGCATCATGCTGGCTCCCGTGACCTTGAGGCAGACCTCACCGAAACGGCGGGCAACATCGGCGACCAGCTGGCAGCGCACTGCCGAACGCTGCTGTAGCTCCACATCCCCCATGGCGGCCAGTCAGGAAGTCTTTCGGTTGAAGTGGCACGAGCGCGTGGTGGTGGATACCTTACCACAGACCAACGCCCGGGTTTCGAAGACGTGCTCGAAGCGAAACTCAGGCTTGTGGTAGAGCTTCTTCTTTGCGAGCTGCTGTGTTTCCGGCCGGGGAACGGTCCGATCAGTTTCTTCAGGCTGGCTCATTTTGACCTCATCTTTGCGCGGATTGCGAGGCTTGCACGTCCATACTGGTTCTGCGTGTTTCCAAGTATAGCTGTAATGCATCCTGCAAGGTGCCAGAGTCGGGATGAGTGGGAATTATTGCAGCCCGGTCTGTGTCAACTTGACCGCGCAAAATGCCGCCGTAGATCCGCACTGGCCGGTGGAGGTTGCCTGCGTCCCGAAGTAGAGGCTGGAGGCCTGCCCAGCGTTTGAATCGTTGTCCACGATGATGCCACTGGTGGCGCTGGCATTGCCGCTTACGCCCGTTACGCTGGTAGTGTTTGTTACTGATGGGGTTTGGGAACTGCTCGTCATTGGCAAGGTGAATGTATATACCGCCGGCTGGCCGCTTCCAAAGAATAAGTAGTCTTGCGTGGAACCGGTGGCTGATGAGCCGGTCAGGCCGCAAGAGCCGCTGCTGATATTAGCGGACGCAGCGCTGGTGAAGGTAAACTGCGTTGCACTTAACATCGTAACGGTCTGTTCCCCATTGATGGCAGTAACAGCAGTTCCCATGCAGCCGCCGGTGCCGGCAACTACGCCGGTGATGGTGACCACTTGTCCCGTGACGAACAAGTTGGTTGCTGTGGTCACGGTTACCATAGTCCCGCTTTGCGTCAGTGCAGTCGGGGTGTATGCCACGGCTTTGCCATAGAACTCGGTGCTCGGCGAGCTAGCGACACTCGCAGCCGCATAAATGGAATTGGTATCGAATTGGCGCGCCGTTACGAGGTTGCCTGATGTGAATCCCCACTGCGCCAGACGTATGCTCCCGGTGCCCTGGTAGCTTACGAGAATATGGCCATTATTTGCTGCCAAAGAGTTCGTGATTCCCTTCGTATAGTACTGGTTGTCCGGCGTGGCCGTGTACTGAGGTAACACCCCAGAAGTCATATTGCAGCCTTCTCCGTTGGTGTCAATCGACGTTATCACTGTTCCAAAGCCGGTAGATGTGAACGGAATTTGGGCGAGTTCCGATGCCCCTGACGCGGTGGAGCAAGTCGTGGTGTAATAGGCCTTCTTGTTCGTGGAGTCTACGACCGCGCCGTCCCAGATGCCACCGTTCGCGCTGGTGCCAATCGATGTCGAACCTTGTAAAACACCGGTCGAAGAGTATTCGTACGCAGTAGAAAGGCTGTCCCCGAGGAAAATGTTGCCGGTACCGCTCACATCCACGACCGGGGAGTTGAGGAAGTTGCCACTGCTTACCGTGACGGGAAAGTTCCCACCGGCAAGCGCCGGCGTGCCCGTGAACACCCCGGTGACGGCATACAAGTGTCCTGAGTCGTCTCCAACATACAGGGTATCGGTGCTGTAGTTAACGAAGGGAGCCGAGCGCGTGTCGGTTGTCGAGACTCCTAACGTGGGCACACTCAAGGGAACCATGAAGTCTGTCGCCGTGCTGTTGAGGGTGTTGCCGGGAACCACCGGGGCGGTTGCGCAGGTGGGCAGGGCGGTGCCGCTGTTGGAACTGGCGCAGCCGCTTCCGAACTCGGTGCCGCTGCCAATCGTCAGCACGTGCAGGACCAAGCCGGAAACCGCGGCGTTCTCAACATACGCGATCTTGGTGCCGTCGAGCGAGAGGACGGGCGAGGTGGGAACAGCTCCGGTGCCGGAGGCATAAGAAAAGGTGAATGTTGGAAAAGTCTTACCCGTGCAAAAGGGTGTCGGCGTCGTCCCACTGTAGAGCTGATTCAATCCGACGATGTTGGCCTGAGTGCCGTTCACCCCGGCCGCGACATTTCCAAAGGAGAGATTGGCCACAGTTTCCTTGGGGGGACTCAGGGTCACCCCGGTTCCCGGCGTGAGCGCGCGGACGCTGACCGTGTTGGTCGATGGAATGGCCACGAGACGGTCCACGGCGGTAGCACTGAGATTACGATTGATCGCGGCCGCCAGACTGCTCGCGGAGGTGGTCGCGTTCGCGGGACTCCCAGAGGTGAACACCTGGAAGAATAGCCCGGTGGCACCTGTCGCAGCGCTAGTGGTTGAGGTCAGGGTCAGAGTAAACACGGGTCCACTGGCCGGAGTTACGGTGAACATCACGGTATTCCCACCGGGGTCGCCGGTGCCGGTGGCGAATGTACCGAGAACATTGGCCCGGTTGTACCCGGTCGCAGCATTGATGGGAAACACTACGTAGTCGGCGGTACAACTCGGTGCCGCGTTGACGTCGAAGGAATACTTGGCAGGCGACTGACCCGCAGCAACCCCGGCGGTGGGCCCAAGCGACACGCTCCAATCCTCTTTCAGCTCCCTAAGCAAAGAAGGGGCCCTCCTCCTTGGCCGGACTGGGAGTTCCCAAGGGGGTTCGGGCGGGGATTCCAAAACAGAATCGGAGGATTCCTGAGGGGGCATCCTTTTGAAGATTGGATATCCATTGGAGGCGTTCTCGTCCGCCAACGCGTTGCCATGCAAGCGCATCGCTGCGAAAAACCGCGGATCGCCCTGCATTTTCTCTACCTGCTCGCCCGGAAACCCTACGGTATAGACGACGTGCCGAGTGCTCCAATCCAACGGAAGCGGCACGCTGCCATCCGGTCTCTTAAAATCTTGTCCGAGCGCTGAACCGATGAAGATCGAAGAGATCCAGACGATGCCGAAAACGGCTATCCAAAGGGACGGTAGATAACTTGAATTCTTTCTGGCGCTCATGGTCTGCTCCTTCAAATGTTGATGGCGAGCAAAACTCCCGGTGTTTCTACCCCGTCTTACAAGTTCGGAGTTGGAGAAAATATTTAACAGGCGGAAGGCTAACTGGCTGTCTCATCGCAGCGCCGATTGTGAGCCAGCGTCCTCCAGGGTGCCGGGGTTGGAGAAGATGACGTGATGGTGAGCCAAACATCGACGACACCGCCACTGTCGCTCTGGTCCTGTTGAGCGAAGGCGGGTAGTATCACCCACGCTACCAGAAGAACAATAGCCAAAAAACGAAAACTACTTATCGCGGAACTGTTGGAGGGCCGCTTCATAGGACAACTCCTCTAATTGAGCGGATCAGCTAGCCACCAGAGGCTACCCGATTTTGGGCATTGGTTGCAAGAAATTTCAGTTCCGAACAACAGTGCGGTCTCTTTTTTTTGGTTGGCTCTTTCGCCTCACTGTAGCGCCGATTGCGAGAGTTGTACCCTCATGCCAATCCCTATGTTTCCAAAATATATCTGTGAGGCCCGCTAGTGCCTGTATAGACGCGCCCGCTATAGCCTAGTCTGGTAAAAAGGTACAATCGCCCCAGCCATGCAGACCTTGATTTCTGTTCGGCAAGGGAACGGTTCCCGCGAGAGGAATCTCGTGTTGCAGGGTGTCCGAACGTTCCTCTCCGGCGGAGAAGTTGATTGTCTTCGGGCCGCCTTGGCGGAGCCCATCGATTGGGCAGCGTTCGAGCGCATAGCGGATTACCACTCAATGATGCCGCCTGTCGCATGCGCTCTAAAACAGTATTGCGGGGATTTTGTTCCGCGAGAGGTCCGTGAACGGCTTCAACAGCGATTGCTCCTTACTGCCCGGAACAACCTGGCGTGGCTGCAGGAATGGCGCCGGGTCCTGCAGGCGTTCGAGGATGCAGGCATTTCCGTCATTTCGTTAAAAGGTCCGGCGCTTGCTTTGCTGGCATATCGGAATATCACCCTGAGAGAGTTCGTTGACTTGGATCTGCTGGTCCGGCCCAATGACTTGTTAATGGCGCGCAATGCTCTGCTTCGCGAGAGCTATCAACTCCGCTTTCCCCTGACCGGCAATGCGGATGCAGCCTGGTTCCGCTCCAAAAACCGCCAACTGGACTTTGTCAACAACGAACTAGGCACCCTTATCGACCTGCACTGGGGCGCGCTGCACGATATGTTTTCGTTTCAACTGCCGGTTGATCAGCTTTTCGAATCGGCGCAGGTCGAACATCATGAGGGGATCTCATTTCTGTCGCTCTCGTCGGAATACTTACTGCTCTTTCTTTGCGCCCACGGCACCAAGCACTGCTGGCCTGACCTGCGAGGGCTATGCGATGTAGCGTGTTATGTACAGACAGCGCAAGGGTTGAACTGGGAGCTCTGCATTCGCCAGGCTGAGGGCGCGAATTGTGATCTGGTCTTGAGGCATAGCTTGCTTTTGGCACGGCAGGTATTAGGCTTGGAACTGCCGTCGCTGATCGGGGATTATTGCGAAGACGTAAATGCCCAGGTGCTCGCCGATACAGCATCGTCACTCCTGTTTCGCGAGAATGGCGATATCGGCTATCGCGAGGCCTTGCGTTACCATCTGGCCTTCGCGAAAGACTTGCGCGATCGCACCCACCTCCTGTTCGAGCGCGTATTTGTTCCCGCGGAGCCGGATTGGCAGGGAGTGCGCCTACCTCATTCCCTGCAATTTCTGTATTACGCAGTCAGGCCGGTGCGGTTCGTATTCGAACGCCTATCCAAGGCAACCCTGGAATCTTGAACTAAAGATTGGTCGGACAAAGAACTCCGTTGCGGCCTGCTCAACCTTCCCTGAGGCGTGAATGAGCTTGGCATCAGAGTTCAGGGCGTTGCCGGCGTCACCGGAGGGTGCGACACTCCGAAACCACCCGACAGTCCTAGGCCGAGTAGCGTTCCCCCAAAAGCCACAAAAATTAGGAGGACAATGGCCCCTTTCCTCCGGCCCCGGTCGTTGTCCGGCTGAGCCGCGGAGTCTTGGCCACCAGGCATTGCCATGGAATTCACCTTCATCACACTCGAAACTGCCACGACCTGGGGTGCAGACGAAGGATTGCCCACGACAGCCCCCACTACTTTGACCGATTCCCCGATGAGAGGTCCGAGGTCGGATCCCTGCAGCTGATAGGTAACATTGGTGACCTCATCGGTGAGCAGGTAATGCGGACGCAGGTTTCCGGAGAGTTCTACACCGTTTGCCGAGGCTCCGGCAGGCTCGCCGATTGCAAAGCTGAGGGTCCTCCCAGGCTCCACTCGCGCTACGAGATTTCCAGAGGGAGCCAATACGTCCGCTTCTCCCTCCTGCGCGGCAACTTCGATATGTGAGGAGTCCCTCACACCAACCAGGGCTACTGCGTTGGGAGCTGCACCGGAGATTCTCAGTCCGTCGGCAAGCACAGGGTGTTTATCAAGCCCACGTTGCATCGTGATGCCCTGCTGCAGGACAGAACGTTCGCGATAAACGGTCATCGTCGAGCCAGGTCTCATCAATGCGCTCGTACCATCCGAAAACTGTAGGTTCGCACTGCGGTCTCCAGACGAGATCAAATTTCCAGAAAAGATTGCTGAGGTAGTCGGCACCTTTAATCCGTCAACCTGGACTTCTCCGGTTGACATTACGAGTCCAATGCTGGATGAGGTTGCAGAGGCCGTGCTTATCAGACAGCTACATGTAATGAGTGAGATTGCCGACTGAAATCGCAGGATCATCAAGCCCTCCATTCCGGCGGCCAAGACGGATACCCAGGGAACAAACAGTTCAGAATCTAAAGCAACAATGGCTGAGAACAACAACTAGCGTCAATCAGGGTTACTATAGCCTCCCAGCCGCGATCGTGTCGATCAGGTGCCACTGTTGGAGATGCGTCTTTTCTACAATACGTCTAATCTCGCATGCATTTTTCTCAACGATCAAGACAATTTTAAGCCCCGCTCAAATAATCCAGAAAATATTGCCAAATGAATCGGTGTGAGGATAAGGTGTTGTGGACGATAAAAGCTAATGACTGCTAGTCATGCGATTCTTGGCAATTCAACTGTCGCGGCGATCCGGGCTAGTTCAATTGTGTGTGCAAGGCCTGTTGTTGAAGGCCAAAATCGAGCGCTGCTAGATCAGCAGTTAAGACTGGGTCCTACTAGAACGTTTAGTTGCACGATTTCAGACGTCAACTTATTGAAAGAGCATTCCTAAGCAGGGGGATTCTCAGGGGGGCCGGTGGAACACCTACACAAGTTGCAGGCTGTCACCGCCCGGAGGCGTGAACGCTACACGACCCTCATTCCTACCTGGCTCCTTCATGGGTATGTTCGCGTACTTCTGGATGGGTTTACCGCTGCGATCGCGATGATCACTGCGTATGCGCTCCGGTTTGATTTCCATATTGAGCCGAAGATGCAGCGCAGCATGTGGACGTGGCTGTGCGTTGTGGCTGCTCTGAGGCCCTTGTCTCTGCACCTCACTCGAGACGGGTATCAGGCGACCTGGCGCTTTTTTGACGTTCGGGATGGCCTTGCTCTTGCCCTGCGCTCCTTGCCAGTTACAATTTTTCTTCTGCTGGTGCGCTGGTCGATACCGGGCGTTCCAATTGTTCCCTATAGCGTACTGATCCTGGAGTTCAGCACCTTTCTCATTCTTGCTGCCGGGTTGCGTGTGACGCGGCGTCTGGTAAACGAGGCAGTCGATCGTCCATCTAAACGGCCACGCGCACTCATCGTCGGGTGTGAAACAACATTGGCTACTGCGGTTCACCATTTACACACCTGCAAAGAGGCCCAGATCATTGGCCTGGTAAGCGAAGATAAGCGCCTGAAGGGAGTACACATAGCGGGCCGGCCTGTTCTGGGGGGGCCAGAGTCTTTGGTCAGTCTTCTCGTGAGACACCAGATCGAAGTGGTCGTTCTCTCAGGTGCCAATCTGAAGTGCGCCACGCAGGTGATTCGCGATGCGAGCAGTCTCGATGTCCAGGTGCGTATATTGCCTTCCGGCAGCGAGCTGATGGACGGCAAAGTCATGGTGAACCGATCAGTTTCGGTAGATCAGCTGACGCAAGATAACGCCGAATTGGCGACAGAGGTGCATCCAGCGGTGGTTCACTGTTTCAACGCGCGGACCGTCTTGATCACTGGAGCCGGCGGGTCCATCGGTTCGGAGATTGTGCGACAGGTCTCGGCGCTGAACGTTGATCGCGTCGTGGCACTCGATCATGACGAGAACTCGATTTTCGAGCTAATGAGTGAGATAGGAGACCTGGGCGGCAGAGAAGTAGTGCCGGTGGTCGGGAATATTCGCGACCATGAAACGGTTCATCGAACATTTGAGCTGCATTGCCCGCAAATTGTCCTCCACGCCGCGGCTTACAAGCATGTGCCTGTGATGGAGGGGAACTGCTGTGAAGCGGTGCTGAACAATGTCGCTGGAACACGCGAGCTCGCGGATGCAGCCATTGAATTTGGCTGCGAACGCTTGGTCATGATTTCTACCGACAAGGCGGTGAATCCTTCGAGTGTGATGGGAGCGACCAAGCGGACAGCAGAGTTACTGATTCAACAGCGCGCGGACGAGAGTTACTGCAAAGGTCACAAGACACATTTTGCCTGTGTACGATTTGGAAATGTGCTAGGTAGCCGGGGCAGTGTTGTTCCCATCTTTTTGCGCCAGATTGCCGCAGGTGGCCCAGTCACCATTACGCACGAGGAGATGACGCGTTACTTCATGACGATTCCACAAGCGGTGCGGCTCGTCTTACAAGCTGCCACGCTTGCATCCCGTGGAGACGTCTACCTTCTCGATATGGGCGACCCGGTAAAGATTATCGATTTTGCTAGGAACATCATCCGTCTCGCGGGTCTGACGCCCGGGAAGGACATCGATATCAAGATCGTAGGCACACGGGCCGGAGAGAAGCTTCATGAGAAGCTATGGAGAGAAGACTCGCTGGTGACTGCCACATCGTTTCACGATGTCTTCCAGGTGAAGGCCACTGCCGTACCCGCCCGATTTCTACAGCTACTTGCGGAGTTGGAATCCGCGGTTCACGCTCGGAAATCAGACAGGGTGATCCAGGAATTGCTATACAGGCTTCCCATTGACTATTGCCCGGAACGAGTGGAAGGGTCTCCGATGGCCATCGCCAATTAGCAAGGTTTTACGCTGCTCGAAAGAGATGAACAGGGACTCACTCGCGGTGTTCACCCTGGATATCAGCGGATGGGGAAGATTTGTTTCGGGAAATGTACATGGGCATCCGTTCTCAGAGGCTGTCGGAATCAGTAGCCACATGGCCGGCCATTCCCGGTCAGGAAGACACTGTCAGCACCTCTTTCAGCCTTAGCGTTCTGGTACCCGTTTACAACGAACGCTACCTGGTGGAAACAAGCCTTCGCCGTCTTCTGGCAATAAAAGACGACATCATTCACAGCCTGGAAGTCATCGTGGTGGATGATTGCAGCACAGACGGGAGCTGGAAAATCCTGCAGAGGATTGCCGCAGAGGATGAGCGCGTGGTGCTGTTGCGGCATGAACGCAATATGGGCAAAGGGGCGGCGCTACGCAGCGCTCTGGAGCGAGCCACCGGCGACATAAGCATCGTTCACGACGCTGATCTTGAATACAATCCGTCGGACATACCTTCGCTGTTGCTGCCATTTGCAACTGAAGCGGCTGATGCCGTGTTCGGATCTCGCTATCTCTCGTCTCATTACCGCCGGGCGCTCATGTTCAGGCACACCTGGATGAACAAGGCGCTCACCTTTGTGGCGAATATTTTCACAGATCTGAACCTCAGCGACATTGAGACCTGTTACAAGGCGATTCGTACACCTCTCTTCCGGTCGATCCCGCTGCGTTACAACGACTTTCGTTTCGAGATCGAGATCGCCTTCAAACTGGCGAAGCGGCGAGCACGCATCTTTGAGGCGCCTATCAGTTATCTCGCCCGCAGCTACCAGGAAGGCAAGAAGATTACCCACAAAGACTCGGTGCTTGCGTTGGCTGCGATTCTGCGCTTCTGGCTCATTGATGATATTTACAAGGAAGACGAGTATGGATCGCAAATATTGGCGAGCCTGGAGAAAGTACGCAGGTTCAATCTGTGGATGGGGCGGACGCTGGCGCCGTATGTAGGCGATCGGGTGCTGGAAGTCGGCGCTGGAATTGGCACGCTGACCGGTCAGTTTATCCCGCGTGAGTTCTACCTTGCCTCCGATATCAATCCTTCGTATCTCTCTTACTTGAGAACGTATTCCATTGGAAAGCCTTATCTTCGGGTGCGGCATATCGACGCTGGAATTCGGAGCGATTTTGCAGGACTCGAGGGAAGATTCGATACCGCACTGATGATCAATGTGCTGGAACATGTGCCGAACGAGCAGGTAACTCTCGGGAACGTCTGGTCGTCGCTGATGCCAGGCGGTAGAGCCGTGATCCTTGTCCCACAGCATCCCGCCCTTTACGGCACACTCGATCATGTGCTCGATCATCGCGAACGATATACGCGGAAATCGTTACAAGAGGGCATCGAACGCGCTGGCTTTCATGTGGAACAAATCTTCGACTTCAACCGCTTCTCAGTCCCCGGCTGGTGGTTCAGCGGGAAGGTGCTGCGGCGCAAGACATTCTCGCGGGTTCAACTGAAGGTGCTACAAATGTCCATGCCGGTGTTGCGGCGCCTGGACAGCATCCTGCCCTGGGGTGGTCTGAGCCTGATTGCGGTAGCGACCAAACCGCGGAGTTGATTAATTAAATGGCGAATATCAATTTGTCCGCTGCGTTTGTGAGGCAGTAATTCTTATGTGCACGTGGGAGGCAGTTTTTGATGACAGAGGTCGAAGCCTCACCAGTAGTTACGCAGTCTGACTCGATCACCCACTTCGATACGCGCAGGCTTCAGAATGGTTGCTGGATAGCACTGATTGTCATCGCTATAGTGAGGGCCTGGTTCACTCGCTATGAATTTGACGGAGATGCACTGTCCTATCTTGACATTGCCAGGGCGATCGCCGAGGGGCACGCAGGTGCCGCAATCAATACCTTTTGGTCGCCGGGTTATCCGGTAGTCCTTTCGGTTTTCCTGTGGATGTTACGGCCGAACGCCTATTGGGAGTGTCCGCTCATCCATTTTGTAAATGTGCTGATCTTTATCGCGGCGTTGGCGAGCTTTCAGCTGTTATGGGGTGAGGTGCGGCTGTGGCACGAGAATTATGCCGAAGATCATGGCGCGGAAATACCTGAGCGTGCATTCTGGATCCTTGGTTATTCGATTTTTGCCATGGCTACCCTGAATATCATTACCGTGGCGCTGGTACACCCTGATTTACTGGTAGCCGCGTTTTGCTGTCTAGCTGGATGGGCAGGATTGTCCTTCCGCCGTACTCCGAGTGCCGGTCGCGCTCTGCTGCTGGGCTTCGTGCTGGCATTGGGTTACTATGCCAAAGCGCCGTTCCTTCCGATGGGCCTGATTTTGATTCTGTGTGCTTGTTTCGCGCAGCCGGTGTCGCGGCGAACGTTTATTCATGCTGGGGTAGCTGTAATTGCTCTTGTTCTTGTATGCGGTCCGTTCGTCGCTGCTATCTCCCTGGCTAATAATCGCTTCACTTTTGGAGACTCAGCCCGTCTGGCTTACGCTTTTTACATCGATGGGGTTCAGCATTTTCAACATTGGCAGGGAGGTCCTCCAGGGGTCGGAACGCCAATACACCCCACGCGAAAGTTGAATGACATTCCTGAGGTTTATGAGTTTGCCGCCAAGGATATGGGAACATATCCTCCATGGTTCGATCCAACTTATTGGTACGAAGGCATCACGCCGCGCCTCAACTGGACGCGCCATGCGAAGTTTTTCTTGGCGAACCTGATTCTGGAATTTCAAATTATTGTGGATACAGGCGCGGAGTTGCTGTGTGCCGTGATTATTTTGGCTCTATTAGCGAGGCGATGGTCAAGAAGAGTGTGGCATTTTTGGTTTATATGGGCCCCGGGTGTGGCTGCCCTGCTAATGTTTGCGCTTGTCCACGTTGAATCACGCTTTCTGGGGGGATGGCTGATCTTGCTTTTCGCAGGCGCTATCTGCGCCTGTTCTCTACCAGCGGACCGCAGTATACTCTTCGCCGTTTCGTGCGTGGGCATTGCAACGCTCGGTACCGTGGGGGCCGCTCAGGTGACACAGGCCACCGAGGAGGCGCTGAGGAGCGACCATGCAGGGGGCAGAAGCCCCCGCAATGCCCTGATTGCAACTTTCCTGCTTCACAATGGCTTGCATCAGGGTGACCAAGTTGCGGTCATTGGCGATGGCATGTATGTATATTGGGCGCATCTTGCCCGGCTGCATGTTGTGGCCGAGATTCCTGCTAACACTAAGTTGTATGAGGCACACCCGGCGCTCGATTTCTGGGAGTCTGGATCTGAACAACAAAAACATTCATTGAGAATTCTTGAACAAACTGGAGCCGAAGCAGTCATTGCGTTTCCACAAGGTCTTGTTGAAGGATCGGTACCCTCCATCACTTCAGCGCCGTGGAAGAAAATTGACGGAACTGACGCATATGTTTATTTTTTTCACGCAAACCCGTAGCATAGATCGACGACGAACCACTAGCTGGGCTGTGATGAACGACCTGCCTCAGCAGCCTCTACGACAAGGTTCTTGATGACGGACCCGCTTGCGCCTGATTGCTCTGGCAGTTGAAAATCAAGGGCCTTGCCAGGCAACTGAGAAAACAAATGAAAACACAACCTCGTTCTGGCTCTACCGAGTCCAGCGACACCCGTTCTCTGGCGCGAAGCTGGTTCGGCTGCTCCAACCTGGCCTTGTTCCTCTACACATCTTTCTGCGGGGTCCTGGCGACGGCCGCGTACCTTCGACCGCTGCCCACCTTTGACCGGTTATTGTACGCAGGAGCGGTCGCTTCGTTGCGATACTCTGATCCGGTCGCAATCCACCGCATCGCACGCGCCGAATTTGACGTGCAACCATCTCCTTTTCAATTCGAAAGGGTGGCCGTCGAACCGTATTTCGCTGATGTGCGCGACAACCCGTACCATTTCATGCAGCAGCTAGGTTTGTTTCGAGTAAAGCTAGGGTATGTTGCGAGCGGGTATGTGCTTTGGCGCGCTGGCTTGCCGATCCTCGTTGGTCTGCGCCTAATATCGGCATTCTCTCTCTTTGCCGTCGGCCTGGCGGTCCTCGCCTGGACCCATGACGCTGTCTTATCGCCATTGTTGCTGCTGACGCCGCCTGTATTAAATATGGGACGGATGGTGACCGCTGATCCCCTCTCAACGGCGATGATCTTCCTTGCTCTGTTTTCACTTGCGAGCAGCAGAGTTCGGCTGTCTCTCTGCCTGCTGGCGGTCAGCATGGTGGTTAGGGCAGACAACGTAGTTCTTGTGCTTTTTCTACTGGCATGGATGGTATGGAGGAAGCACCTTCGCCTTTCTGCCGGATTTCTGTGCGCCGCGCTTGCCGTGGCTACTTACGCTGTCGTGAATCGAATTGCGGGCATTTATCGCTGGCGCGTCCTGATGCAGCACTCGTTCGTGAAGCCAGAGGTTGATCCAATCAGTCACCCTGTCCTGATCACCTTTGCAGGATATTTACATGCCCTTGCTGGGCTAAGGGCGATTCCGTACACGTTCATGACTGTTTGGATTTTAGTGACGGCGGCCGTCTGGAAGCGGCTCCGCCGTTCCTCGATCTCCTACGATCTATTACCACTGACTGGCGTCTACATTGTGGTACGCCTGTTGATCTTCCCAAACTTCGATGAAAGGTTCTTTGTGTGGGCCTATCTGCTCGCGGGTGTCGCGCTGATTCAGTCGGCTCAATCTCCGATTTTGGGAACTCAAGAGAAAGCACATTCCAACGATTCGTAGGTACACATGAACGAATCGTTGTCAGGCCGGCTCTGCGTTCCCTAGGTTGGTAATAAGGGTTCGGTGCATTGCGCTGGTTGGGGAATCGCTCGCTGCTTCTCCAGCTTGTTCTTCCTCCGCAGGAAGAACTCCTCAAATGTGACTCGCGAAGCGTAGGCCACTGTTGTGGCGATGATGAGCACTATCAGCAGCCGGAGCAGGCACTTTCTAAAACTATGTCCGACATAGAAAGCGGGCACGAATCGCACGGACACATTGTTGTACAAACTGAAAATCAAGGCGTGAATCAAATATAAACCGTAGCTGATGAAACCATAAAAAGCGAGAATTCGCAGGACAAGCCTCCGGTAGGAGCCCGTTCCCAGCCACAGGACAACGGCAAGTAGGCTCAATACGACGTAATTCACACCGGTGGCTCGCAGACTGATTGACACGAATCTCAGGACGGCCAGGCTCGCAGCCAGGGCAAGAATTCCAACAAGGACGCTCAGGCCTGCCAATTTTAAGGCATTAGCCCTCGAACCTCGGATCGAGCGGGCAAATAAGGCAAGCAAGGCGCCGAGGGCTAATCCATCAGCCGAAAGCCATGTGTAAGGGCCCCCCCATAATCCTCCGCGGGCCACGGAGAACGCTCGCAAGATCGGCTCAATTGCGCAGATTAAGATGGCTACAATTACGAGGCCGCCTCTTTTCAACATCCTGACGCCTGCGGGCCATACCAGATAAAAGTGTTCCTCAACCGCTAACGACCAGAGAGGCGCGTAATCTCTCGGCACTCCAAGCAATGGCGTGATGTTGGAAAGATAAACGACGCTCAGCCCTGCAAAGGCCCACGACGTACGCTGCGTAACGAAGCTGGTCCTGCCTAATAAAACAAGCACAACAATCAACAGATAGTAAGCGGGCAAAATGCGTAAAGCGCGACGAGAGTAAAACCTCGAATAGTATCTCGGTCTGCTCGCACTATCCATAAGAATTCCGGTAATCAGGAAGCCGGAAAGAACAAAGAAGAGATTGACTCCTGTCCACCCTAAGCTCGCGGCAGATAGGAGCAGACGTTCTCAACCCGGGACGCTCAGACCAGAGGGGGTGAAGTCTTCGAAGCTGTGAAAGAGGAATACCATCAAGATGGCGATTCCGCGGACAGTGTCCAATTCCGGCATTATTGGCCGCAGGATTCGGTCTTCACCGTAATGCTTTTCGGCATCAGACATGAGCACTCTCAGCTTGCCCCAGTAGCGCTTGAGATTCGCGTTGATTTTTGATCGCCGGCGGATCAGAATTTTTAATAAACACTCATCGTACTCTTCCAATTCGAGGACATTAAGAACAGTTTTAAAGTAGGGACGGGATGAGAATCGCACTATTGGTGCCTACACTGGAGATCGGTGGAGTCGAACGCGTCTTCGCGAATCTGGCCAATGGTCTGCATCAATGTGGAGCCGAGGTCGACCTCGTAGTAGGCCGAGCGGGCGGAAACATGGGAATGGTTCTCGAAAAGGAGATCCAGATATTTGATCTTGAGTCCGACCACATGATGAGAAGCGTGCCGAGAGTAGCAAATTACCTTCGGGCCAGGAAACCTGAGGCAATGATCTGCGCTATGACACACTGCTGCGCTGCCGCCGTAGTTGCACGAGGGATCGCTCGCCAGAAAACTAAAATCGTCGCAACAGAACATAACACGATGTCGAAAATAGTGGCGAATACAACGGGGTTCAAATACCGGTTCATGCCTTTGTGGAGCCGGTGGGCTCTAAACGCGGCTGATTCGATTGTGGCTGTCTCCAGGGGAGTTGCCGATGATTTGTCGGCGCAGACAGGCATCCCGCGCGAAAAATTCCGGGTTATCTACAATCCCGTGATTACAGATGCGCTGCATTCTGCGGCAACAAAAACGGTAGAGCATCCATGGTTCCAACCGGGAGAGCCGCCAGTGATATTAGCTGTTGGCAGGCTGGATAAGCAGAAGGACTTCCCGATGCTGGTCCGTGCATTTCGTCAGGTCATAAACCGACGCCCTGCCCGGTTGATGATTTTGGGCGAGGGGTCGGATAGAAACCGGATTGAGCAAGCCGTCGACGACGCTGGCCTCGCCAATGATGTAGCCCTCCCGGGCTTTGAGCAGAACCCATATCGATTCATGAATCGCGCAGCCGCATTTGCATCTTCATCTCAATGGGAAGGATTTGGTGTGGCGCTCGTGGAAGCTCTGGCCCTCGGGGTGCCCGTTGTTTCAACCAGCTGCACCCATGGCCCGGCAGAAATACTTTGCGATGGGAAATTCGGTGCGCTCGTGCCTGTGGGAGACCATGAGGCCATGGCACAAGCTCTCTTAACTGCTCTGAACAGTCCAGTACAGCGTGACAGTTCAACGCACCTGCAACAGTTTACAGTTCGGAGTGTTGCTTCGAACTACTTGTCGCTTGTCAACTAGAGAAATCGGGACGAGCTGACTGCTCGTCCATCCATCAAGTATTCTGATGGACGATATTCGCAGTAGGACGGAACAGAGCATGACGCAAAACCCCGGAGGGTTTGTAATCAGTCTCGATTTTGAGTTGCACTGGGGTGTCCGGGACCACCGCACAGTTGCTCAATATCGCGAGAACCTGCTCGGAGTTCGCCAGGCCGTTCCCGCCATTCTCGAGTTATTCGAGCGATATGGAATCCACGCTACCTGGGCCACTGTCGGGTTTCTGTTCTTCGAGAATTTGGACGATCTGAAGGCCGCATTGCCTGATGACTTGCCTCAGTACCGCGAAACCCATTTGGACCCTTATGCGGCCTTAGCTGAGGTCGGCAAGAATGAAGCCGAAGATCCGTTCCATTTTGCGCCAAGCCTGATCCGAAAAATTCTCGCGTACGAAGGGCAGGAAGTCGGCACGCACACGCTGTCTCATTTTTATGCGTTGGCGCCTGGACCCACATTAGAATCATTTCGTGCGGATATCAGGAGTGCAAAGTTGGCCGCCGACCAGTACGGTATCGTGCTCAAGAGCATCGTCTTTCCACGCAATCAGATTTCTCGACAACACCTGCGCATCTGCGCTGAAGAGGGCCTCACTGCATATAGAAGTACGGAAGCAGACCCCTGGATCGAAACAGGGAACGGGATTCTTCGCAGGGCCATGCGATTGGCCGATTCCTACCTCGAACTCAGTGGGAACGGGTGCGTAGCACCGTGTCTCGACGAGGAACTCCCAATTGTGAGAGTGTCTGGATCAAGATTTCTGCGCCCGTGGAATACGGTACTGAGAATCTTTGAGGACATGCGGCTCAGACGGATCTGCTCATCCATGGATGCAGCGGCGAAGAGCAATAAGACGTTTCATCTTTGGTGGCATCCGCACAATTTTGGCGTGCATTTAGAAGAGAACATGACTTTCCTGACGCACATTGCCGAACACTATGCAAATACAAACCGCAAGATGGGCTGGCCGTCTTTGACCATGGCCGAGGTTGCGGATAACGTTTTGCACGCGGAGAAACCGCATTGCGTGGCATAGTCCTGCTTATTGATGACAGCGACCTATCACGGATCATCTACCACGCACTGGCCGGCGAGTTCAGCATAGAAGCGGTTGTTCGGGAAGCGAAGATCTCCCGGACGGTTTTTCTCAAGCGGCGGCTGAAAAAGCTCGGCTGGCGCACAGTGTTGGGACAAATTGTATTTGCGAAGTGCATCATGCCCTTCCTGATACGGGAGTCGTCCCAGCGCAGAGCAGAGATTTTACGGCAATATGGAATGGACGAAGCACCTGTACTGACTGAGCGCATGATTGATGTCAGGTCAGTCAATAATGCCGAAATTGTGACTCTTTTGCAGAAGTTGTCTCCCCAAGTCATTGTCGTGAATGGAACACGCATATTAGAGGAGAAAGTGCTCAATGCAGTCCCCGGTACATTTTTGAACACTCATATTGGTATCACGCCTCTGTATCGGGGAGTTCACGGGGGGTATTGGGCGCTAGCCTCCGGCGATCCGGAGCGTTTTGGAGTAACAATCCACAAAATTGATAAAGGAATCGATACAGGAGACATTGTTGCGCAGGCGATAACAACGCCAGATGGTGTCGATAATTTTTCTACGTACCCGCTGCTTCAGATCGCTGCTGCGATTCCCTTGCTAAAGCAAGCCATTCGTGATGCACTCAATGGAAAGCTGGAAACCATGCCCGCACCTGTTGGGAAGTCGAGGCTATGGTCGCATCCGACCGTCTTCCAGTATCTGAAATGCCGGTTCGCGCTTGGCATCCGGTGAGCAGAAACTGCGATTGGGTCGCGAGGGGATGTGCCGAAACCGCGCGTGATGTTCTGACTCGCCGGATCCACTGCGCGATTCCTCCTGCGCCTCCTCCAATCAATAATGCATACATCGGCATCACTGGAACTCTGAACCGCGAATAAGCCTCCGCCCCAGCGGAAATTATCAGAAAATAAGCAATGGTGAAAACAAGCAGATAGCACGCTTTTCGATCATGCCGATTCCAGTACCAACATCCAACAAAGGCTAGAAATGCTTCGGGAACGGTGAAGAGCAACACGATGTATTCGGCCGTGCGAGTACTGACATTGCTGATCCTAGAGAGGGCCTCTGTGCCGCCGCCAAAAACGATGTATGCGAGCGCCAGTACAGTAGACCGAAGATAACTCAAAGGATTTCTCAGGATTATGCTCATGCCTTTGTGGGTAGAGTACGAGGCTCTCTGCGTCTCAGTGACTTGAGAGCAATCGCGCTCATATGCGCGGTCTAAATCAGAGCATGCTTGATTTTCCAGTTCCTCTCTGACCTGGAGAACATTAGCGAGATAAATTCCCGGCTGCTGAATAGCTAACGCCCCAGCTGCTCGATAATACAAGAGGTCTTCTGCGCCAATAGTACTCATGCCGAAGTAGTCCCCCTCGACAAAATTCCGCGTGGCCCAGAGCAAGGGAAGAAGTAAGAAACATGTCACAAAGACCAGAACAGGACGCAAGGCACTGCGCCTTAGCGTCAGAAACATGCAAATCGACAGCGGCACGAAGTACAGGATGGCAACCGGACGAACAAGCGCGGCGCAACCACCAAAGAAACCAGCAACCGCGCTCATTAGGAGACCATCGCCTGGCTTCGTCATCACGCGATAAACGGTCCAGGCTGTCAAAGCAATGAGAACTGCAGACGTAATTTCGGTTAAGAGCAGATTGGCAATCCTGAGAGTTGCCAAATCCAGAGACAAGACCAGGGCTGCAACGAGTGCAACTAAGTTACTGTCTGTGATGCGCAGAGCCACGGCGGCTACAGCAACGACTAACAACACGCAAAGAGCATGTTGTACGAAGATTAGGTATTCGACTCTTAGAGGAGCGACCCGAAAGATGGATAGTAGGAGTGGGTAGCCCGGTGTTCGACGTAACTCCGGCTGATGCAAGGCATTCACAAACCCTTTCCCGTGCAGAAGGTTGTCAGCCGGGATCAAATAAGAAGAAGTGTCGATTCCGAAATGCTCATGATCCAGGGCAGAATACGCTGCATGGGTCAGGAGGCCCAGGCTCAGTGCAATCGATAAGACTGATAATCCGATAGATCTGCTAATAGGCATGATCGACTGTCTAATCTCCAGACCTGCTTTATTGTCATTGCAGATGAGAGCTTTATAGAGGCTCCAGTTTAACGTCGTCTACCCAGAATTTTCCCTGGATACGCGTCTCTCCAGGATGCCGTAGTACGGCAAGAATCATAAGTTTGGTGTCAGATCCCGTTTGCAGCTCTGCTTCCACACGATGCCAGGGGGTGGTACCGATCGTTTCCTCAGTTGAGCCATAAATTTCGCCACGGTAACCGTCCAGGACTGAGAGCATCGGACCGTTTGCAGTTTCGAGATCCTCGCTCCTTACCCAAGCAGAAAGGCGATACCGCGTATCTGGCTGCACCGCAATGTATTGAAAGATGCCAGCGTCACCATCGCTCTCGCTATACACAAGTCTTAGGGAGCGGTTCCCGCTATGGAATTCTCCTCTATCGAGAGTTACAGCCATGTGCGGCTTGGGAGCATAGCGCCAGTCAAACCCTGAATTCAGAATTTCCTGAGAAAACGACCCATCCATGATCAGGTTATCCGGCTGAGCATACACTTGGAGAGCTTTCGATCTGGACGAGAGTTGTTTCCACGCGTCACTTGCATAAGCCACATCATGGGCCTGAAGCAGACGGTCAACATAAAAGAGACTTTGATGGTAGTCCGGTGCTGTTTTTAATTGCATGAGACCAGACCAGATTTCATGAGCAGTGTCTAGCTCGCCTGTTGAAAGTAACAGCTTGATAAAGGCCAGGTAAACTTCCGGATTTGGCGGGAGAATATTTTGAATGCGATTTGCATCGTGGAGTGACTGCCAGCAGATGTTCAGCGCGGCCGGAGCGAGTGAAGGATCCTCCCGCAGAACGATCGCAAACTGTTCCAGGGCTTCCAGAGTATTGCCTTGAATCAGGAAAAAGTTGGCAGCACTCCACGCGGTGTCCGGGGTAGTAGGGTCCACAACAAGCGCTTTGTGGATAGCAGCTTCATTTAGTTGCCCGTTTCCAACAGCATAATATGCTTGCGCAAGGTCCAGCCAGATCAAAGAGCTATACGGATTCAACTCCGATGCTTTCTTGCATTCGTATACTGCCCGGTCGGGTTTCTGGGAGCCAAAGATCATGCTGCGGCATAGCAACTCGCGATAGGCCGCGTTCCGTGGCGCGAGGGCAACGGCTTTCTCGATGGAGAACTGATCGGAGCGATCGGCATACCGCTGAGCGCGATATGTTTTCGCCGCGCACCAGGTGTAAGCCGCGACACCCACGATACAGAATGTGAACAAGAGCAACCGTAGTGACAGGCTCTGTTTCGATCTCCGTGCCATGGTGAGCGATTCCTCTGATTCCGAACTATGAAGGTATACGTGTAGCTTGGTCTTCCTCGTGGTTTGCGCCTTCGTCTAAGCCCTGGTTGCCATTGAGCCCAGTCTTGTCGTCCCTTCTTTCCTTTTCGGTGTAATAACGGTATTTGGATCCATAGTAGTAGTAGTAATCCGGCGACGCCAGGTCAGCGGCGTTCACCACAACACCGAGCAGGCCAGCATTCACGCTTTGAAGAAGGTTGCGTGCTCGGCGAACGTGGGCGGTGGTGGTTTGGCCGGAGCGAATGATCAAGAGCACCGCATCTGTCTGGACGGACAGGAGAACTGGGTCGGTTACCGAGATAACGGGAGGAGAGTCAACGATGACATGGTCGTAGTCATCGCGCCATTTCCTGAGCAAATCCTGCATCAGGGGCGAACTCAATAATTCCGCAGGGTGAGGAGGTATTGGACCTGCTGGGATAACGAACAGGTTAGGCTGGACCGTAGCCTGAATCGCATCGTTCACATTCAAGCTACCGGTCAGGATGTTCGACAATCCCATCTGACCGTTTAAACCAAACGCCCTATGAATATGCGGACGACGCATGTCCGCGTCAACCAGCAGAATCCGCTTTCCCTGTTGCGCCAGAACGATAGCGATATTGATGCAGGTCATCGTCTTCCCGTCCTGTGGGACCGAACTTGTAACCAGTATGGAGCGCGGCGGATGTGAAGGGCTCGAAAGAAGAATCGATGTACGCAACGCACGATAGGCTTCCGCAATTTCCGACTGGGGTTCCAGGTAGCTGATCAGCGGGCGCGGGCTTATATTGTTGCGTGGAACCTTTTTGAGTAAATAGGCCTCACTGATAGTCGTAACGGCTCCGTATGCGGACTGCAAGGGAATCACGCCCAGGATTGGCAGTTCAGAGATGCTTGCTGCCTGGTCTGGTGTTCTCACCGTAGTGTCAAGCGCCTCCAAACCAAGAGCGATCACGACGCCCACGACCAGGCCGATGAGCAGGGCGAACTCCATATTCCTTGGGACGCTTGGCCTCGAGGGATGTAGCGGTACGCGTGCTCTGTCAACCACACGAACGTTACTTGAATTCAGCCCCGCGGCGAGGCTGGCTTGCTTGAGTTGTTCCAGTAGCCCATCGTAGAGTTGGCGATTTGAATCAGCCTCCTGCTTAAGGACCTTGTATTCAATCGCATTCTGATTAAGCTGGTCGGCAACTCCCGTTTGCTCAGCCAAAGCGGCCTGCAGCATCCTCTCCCGATTCACTGCTGCCTGGTAGTCGTTCTTAATTCGATTTACGCTATTCTCCACCTGCTCCCGATAGTTCCGGTCGACTTGATCAAGCTGGTTCTTGATCTCAAGCACCTTCGGGTAGCCCAGGCCGAACTCGGTCGAGAGAAGCGCATATTGAGCCTGCAGTTCGGTTTGCCGTTGGCGGAGACCCGTAAGGATAGGGTCCTGGAGAACGGCGCTCAGAGTTTCCGGATTGCTGGTCGTCGCAATTTGATAGAGAGAATCTCTTTGGATTCGATCCGCCTGTGCTCCGATCAGCTCTTTATTCAGTTCATCGAGTTTTTCAGTGGTCAGGTTCTGCTTTTCGTCGGTTCCGACGATGGCATGTTCCTTTTGATACTGAATCAGTTTGGTTTGCGAGGATTCCATCTTGATCTGCAGATCAGCCAGTTGCTTGGATAGCCAATCCGCAGCCTGCATCGTGCTGTCGTATCGCGATTTCACATTCTGCTCAATGAATGTAGCCGCTACGGCATTGGCGATTTCTGCTGCGAGTGAAGGATTAGGATCGGAGTACCTGATTTCAACAAGGGACGTGTCGGGAACCTGCTGTACTTTTAAACTTCCCTGAAACTTGCGGATGAGTTGTTCCTGGCGCGCAGCCTCTTTGTCTGACGATTCAGAGACAGTGATACCGCCACTGCTTTGCGTTCGGGCTGCTCCCGCGAAATCGGGATGTGCATCGAGGTTGAGACGATGGATCACTAGTTCCGCCATTGTGTCCGATTGCAGAATCTTGACCTCAGTTTCAATATCTCGCTGCTGGTAGTCATCTTCCGGGGACGCGTTGCTCTCTTTGAAGTTGAGTGGATTGGATCTCTGTTGAGAAATCAAAATCCTGGTCATCGCGTCATAAATTGGTGTCGTGCGTACGCTGATCAGGGCCGCCGTAATAACGACTATGACGACGGAGACGATTACAGTCCATTTGCGCTTTTGCAGGATTCGCCAGTAGTCACTGAGCGAATGATCCGGAGTAGTGGATCGATACATTTCCTGAAGATTCGCGAGCCTGAGCGAATCATTACGTACGGGTTCGGAAGATCCTTCAAGTAATCTTCCTTGATCCATACCTACTACCCTCGCGTCCTGCTGGATTCGTGATTGGATTCCGATTTATCGAACCGAGATGTTACAAGCGCTGACAAAGCAAAGAAGAATGCCGCGTTCGCGGGTATCCGCATGTTGAAGTCGACAAAACCGTGAATCAGAAGGCCAATACAGCCCAGAAAGGCGGCCAGCGCTACGCTTGATCCCGTGTCAGTACGCCAGCTTTTCAAATTATGAATCCCTTTGCGGCACATGAGCACAATGAAAGTGACTGCAAAGGAAAAGCCCACGATACCAGTTTCGACCATCGTCTGAATGTAGTCGTTGTGAGCCTCATTCACCCACAGGTTCGTATAAAAGCTCCGGAATGAGGGGTATACAGTCGGGAATGTTCCCAAGCCCCATCCCAGCAAGGGGCGCTCACGCAGCATCCTCAGGCTGTCTTTTACGATTGCAATGCGTCCGGTTGTTCCAGCATCAGTGATCGGGTTCAGCAGACGCGCAAGTCTTTCCAACAATCCCGGTGGACGCAGCCAGGCCAGCCAGCCGATGAGAGCAATGCAAACAGCGCTGAGCAGCAGAATTTCTCTGTATGAAGAACTTCTGTTCCGGAACAATATGAACGAGAGTACAGCCAACTGGACCAAGAAAGCGATCATGCCGCCAAGCGATTGTGACAGAAAGATTGTGCTGCACATGACAACCGCTACGAAGAGAAAAAATGCACGGCCAGTCCTCCCGGATCGAGTGACGATTACAAACAGGATTGGAAATGGAACGAGCATTTCCATTAAGCCCGCATAATGCGCATGATTCACATACGGCCCATAGATCCATCCACCATATCGATTTGACACCACCCAATAAATCTTTCCATTCGAAGTGAATTGCTGGACGATTGCAAAGAGTGCGAGAAGGAATCCATAGGCGACGCAGAAAAGGCCGAAGAGTAAGACCCAACGTTCCTGACGAAACGCCTGGGACACCAGGAAGAAGATCATCGCATAGCAACCCCATAACAGCGCCGCCGACCATGTCGCATACCAGTATGCGGTCAGATGAAATGTGATCTGAACCAGCACGATGCTGGCAAACAGGGCCATCGGGATGAACAACGTATTCGGCGCGATATGAAAGCCGCCATTCAGAACTTCCCGCACCGCCCAGATCACAATTAACAGCGATACCGCCATTTCCAGGACCCAAATGCTCCATGGCTGAACAGCACCGAAAGCTAATGGCCCGAATCCAAGCAGAAAACAAATTCCCACGGCCAGAACAGTATCAAGCAACCGGCGCACCCTGCTGTAGGGCGTAATGAAAGCAATCGGGGACGTCTCGGCAACGCGATGGTTGGTCTGTAGCAGGGTCAGAATTCACTCCTTGAATGGCAACCGACTTCTGCGAGAAAGGAGTGTACCGCCAAGGCTGAACAGTTGTCATTGACGTTCCAATCGCTTTCGCCTCAACCATCTGACTCTGGCCTCCGGTACCCAACTGCACACCACCACGGCGAATCGCTAAAGGCAATTCGCTCGAAGCCAGCGGCTTCCATCATGGAGCTTATTTGTTTGCGCGTGAAGCGCTTCTCGACCCGGGTGCCAAAACGATCCAAAGCGTCAGTACGCATGGAATAAAAGCTACGGTTTCGATAGGAGGACAACGGAAATGGGTTACGTTTACGCCTGCTTCCTCGAGCAGCTTTGAGACGCGTGCGAGTGGCCAATAGACGAGCGCTGCGATGAGGTCGCAGAGAGGCGATCGGAGAGCGAATGGTAGGACGCTGATGAATCGGCGGATCAGATCAGAGAACCGCCAGACGGCACGAAACCACGCGGGTCGATTGTCGAAGGCGTAATACAGGTAGAGCAGCAACGGTGCCCCCGGTTTCAATTTGCACGCATTCTCTGATTCCCTGCTCGGTATCTGGCACATGATGAAGCACGCCAAGAGAATAGCCAAAATCTGCTGAGTCATCTGCAATAGGCATCGCATCAACAGAGGCGCAGTGGAAGCTGCAGTTAGAATGCACATCGAGATTCTGACGGGCAATATCTAATGCCTCGGCACTTGCGTCAATGCAGTGAAGAGACCCAACTTTTTGGGCGACAAAGTGGGCCCAGCGGCCAGTACCGCATCCGAGGTTGAAGCCCTCCGCATCCGGTGGCAGCTCGTGCCAGGGAAAAATCGAAAAATACGCCTCAAAGAGGGCCTTCAGATCGGGATTCTCACGTTCAGCATAATCAAATTTTCTCCACTCCTCCCCAAGGGCTTTCACTACATGCGGATGGATGTTGCTCATCGCACCTCCTCGGCCTGTGGCACTCTGGTCCCTAACACCGATTCATACATCTGAATGCACCTGTCAACCGTATTTTCAACGCTAAACTGGCGCGCGCGTTGAACACCGGTCCGGCTCATCTCACGCCGTTGGGCCGGGGACTTCATTAATGTGATGAGATGGCGAGCTAATGCCTTGTCGTCCGCGTCAGGAAACAGAAGCCCTACACCCGCAACAAGCTGGGCAAGACCTGGAACATCGCTCGCCACTACCGGAAGCCCCGCTGCCATCGCCTCACATGCAGCGATACCAAACCCCTCCGAATGAGTGGAATGAACATAGATATCCGAAGCCTTCAAAACCGCTGCGACATCGCTTCGCCAACCGAGAAAGCTCACCCGATTCTTAATTCCGAGAGACTGCGCCATCTGCTCGAGCTGATGGCGCAAGGGGCCATCTCCGACGAGGAGAAGGCGAGCGGCCGGCACCGCGGCCAAAGCACGCAAGAGTGTCGGGTGGTCTTTCTGAGCTTCAAATCGTCCGACAAAAACTAGCCGGGTCAGATCGCGCGGCACATCTGCCAGTGTGGCAGGCTGGGCGTTTTCGAATTTGTCGAGAGGTATTCCGTTCGGAATAACGGTGATCTTTTCCGAAACGCTTGGGCACCATCGAGTGAGGCTTTCTGCCGTCGCATCGCTGATGCAGGCAATGCGCTCGTAATGTGGATACATCCATCGATCAAGAGGCCGAAACCACCAACGGCGGCGCGCATTCCAGGTGTTGTGTTCGGTGGTAACCAGCGGGATGTGAGGTCTCGACCAAGCTGCTGCCAGCACTGTCCAGAGTTGCGCCGGAAAAAGGTGCACATGGACGATGTCATATCCGTCAATGACGTTGGCCAGGACAGCAATCTGTCGTGGCGAATATAACCTGTGCACGCCGGTGTACTGTAAACGGATTTGCTGGTCTACGAGCGAATGCTCGAGAGGACTGGGTCTTCGCAGCAGCGCGGCGACCTCACATGTAACACCGCGTGCGCGGAACCGAGGCGCCATTGCCGTCAACATGACTTCGGCTCCGCCTCGATTCAGCGAATCAATGACGTGGAGTACGCGCATGATCCTGCCTTAGGAATGCCGCTACAAAGGGTGAGCTATCAGCTTGTCCAAGATACATCATCCGCCATGCTAGACTTAGAGCGATTTGGCGCCAGCGTTAGATATTTGGTAGAGGGCAAATGGGCGTTCCCGCCACCAGAGTCATCTATGACCGGATGCAGGCAATAGCTGCGCGAAATATCACTCGATATGCGCTGGTTGTCAGACTGGTTGCGGTCGTTTCGATCATCACGTCTCCTTTCTGGCTGGCTGCTCTCTTTTTCACGAGTCCCCAGGACTATTCCGCCACCTCCTCCCTTGTCTGCGTCCCCATATTGGCACTTGCTGGCGTTGTAGCTGTGGCGCATTTTACTCAGAGCGATCCGTATCTTCGGCGGCTATTGATGGCTGGCCTGGTGGCACACATGGCCGCTTCCAGCCTTTTTCTTTGGGTGGGCTTTTTTGTATACGGTGGGACTGTGGATGCATTCCATTACTGGACGGTGGGTTTGCAGCTTGCCGAGAAATTTCAAATTGCAGGCTGGACCGCATTTCAGCCGCCTTATTGGAGCACGAATCTGATCAACAACATGTGCGGAATTGTAACGCTGTTGATCGGTGACGCCCTGCCAACCCTCTTTATCGGCTCTGCGCTCGTTTCACTCGCTGGAGGGTACTTGTTCTACCGCGCGTTCACCATCGCGTTCCCGGACGGTGATCGATGGTTCTTCGGGCTTTTAGTCGTTCTATTACCATCACTTTTGTTCTGG